>MTKW01001205.1_pt1 | contig 109906 bp, 83 predicted proteins | sample 1042761 | NCBI WGS metagenome assembly MTKW01 (sample SAMN06205366, study PRJNA360243) | anaerobic digester metagenome | biome: Wastewater treatment plant; feature: Anaerobic digester sludge; material: sludge; isolation source: anaerobic digester fed with sludge from wastewater treatment plant ... | reverse complement strand
TGCCGACGGTGGGGCGGGGCCGTGACCATGCCCAACCCGCCCGCCCGGTACAGGCTCGTGAGCATAGAGGTCCCTGCTGTCGCTGCCGAGGGCTGTGGCAGCTACCTCGTCGAGTGGCTGGGCATCGGGGTCTCGGAGGAGCGTATCGGGTCAGACGCCATCCCCGTCGCGATCTGGAACTCGCCCGAGGATGGAGCCGAGGAGGTTCCCCCTCTACCGCGCGGCGCATGGCTGCGCCTCTCGGTCTACCTACCCGATGAGCCACAGCGGCCCAGCGGCGCGGAGATCCTCGCCTCCGTAGCAGGCCTCCTGTCCGACATGGAGATAACGGAACCGCCTCGCCTGGTGGCCGAGGAATGGATCCAGGAGGAGAACTGGGTCGACCGGTGGCGAGAGTACGCGCGTCCCATCGAGGTGGGGGAGCGCCTTCTCATCCAGCCGACATGGATCGACGAGCCCCCAGCCCCGGGCCGAGTCGTCATCTACCTGGACCCCGGCCGAGCCTTCGGCGCCGGGAGCCACATCTCGACGCGACTCGCTCTGGCCATGATCGAGACGTACCTGGCACCGGGGCAGGTAGTCGCCGATGTGGGGTGCGGGTCGGGGATCCTCACCATTGCGGCGGCGAAACTGGGCGCGTCGCGCGTCATCGCAGTCGACATCGATCCCGTAGCGGTGGAGGCCACTGGGGCGAACGCCGAGGCCAACGGTGTGGCGCACCTCGTGCATCCGGTCCTCGGGGACAAGCCGCCGGAGCCTGCTGGAGGCTATGACCTCTTGGTCGCCAACATCACCCCCCCGGTGCTCGGCAGGATCATGGGGGGCGTCGAGCGGGCCCTCCGCCCGGGCGGACTGTTCCTGGCGAGCGGGATCATCGCCGAGCGCGCCGACGAGGTGCTCTCGGCGGCCTCCAACCACCCCAGCCTCAGCCTGAGAGAACGCCGCTCCTCCGAAGGGTGGTGCGGCCTGGCCTTCCAGGCCCGACCAGATGGGCAATGACGTTGGCGGAGTCTCCTTCGGACCCGTGGCGCCCTACTACGATGCCCTGATGCAGTCTGTGCCCTACGAACGCTGGGCGGACTACACGGAGGCGCTCCTTGACGTTCATCATCCCGACCCGGTCGATCTACTGGAGCTATGCTGCGGGACGGGCCGCTTCGGGCTCGCCATGGCCCGCCGGGGCTACCGGGTGACGGGGGCAGACCTGTCGCCAGGGATGGTGGCCGAGGCACGTCGCTCGGTCGCTCGGGAGGGGGCGGCAGTGGACCTCATCGTGGCCGATGCCTGCCGCCTCCCCCTCGAGGGCGGTTTCGACGCCGTCGTGTCCGTCTTCGATAGCCTCAACTACATCGTTCACGATGGAGGCCTCCGGGCGGCCTTCGAAGGGGCCTACAGGGCCCTCCGGCCAAGGGGAGTGTTCGCCTTCGACGTGAACACCGTGCTGGCCCTGGAGGAGGAGCTGTTCACCCAATCGCGACACGCCGAGGGTGAGCGGCTGTCCTATGACTGGGTCTCAAGCTGGGACCCCCGCACACGACTCAGCACCATCCGGATGCAGTTCCAGTGGCGCGACGACGCGCGGGCCGAGCGGTTCGAAGAGGTGCATGTCCAGAGGGGCTACGAGGACGAAGAGATACGGCGGGAGCTCGGAGAGGAGGGCTTCGAGGTCAAGGGAGCCTATGTCGCCTACACCCTCCACCCACTCACTCCGAGCGCCTCCCGCGCCTACTACGTTGCCGTGAAGCGAGACTGAGGGGGACGAAGAGCCATGCAGCACGCAATCCGTCTTCTGGGCTGGGCCACTCTTTGCGTTCTGGTGGGAGTCGGATGCGGGAAGAAGGCTCCCGCAGAGGCGGCGGGCCAGACGCCGGAGGAGACGGCCAAGGCTTTCGCGGCCGCCATGGCGTCAGGCGACACCAAGACCGCCGCGGCGTACTGGGCCTATGACGCTCAAGCGAGGCAGGATAACCCCGACTGGGACTCATTCCCGCCCGGCCAGCGTAGCCAGATCAAGGCGAAGCTCCGGGAGAGCAAGGCCGAGGAACTGCGAGCCGGCGCGTCGGTCTTCGCAGGGGCCGATAAGGGCGCAGAGACCGCTGCCCAAGGGGACCAGGTCACCGTGTCGGCGAGCGGCAGAGCCCTCGCGGTCATCAGCGTTACACAGTCGGACTCCGGCTACCAAGTGACCGGGTACGCCCCGGCGAGCTGACGGACCGACCAGTGGCGCGGAGGAGGCTGAGGATGCGCGCTCATGGTTGCCAGCGGCTCCCGCTCCTCTGGCGCCTCGCGCTCTGCCTCATCGCGGGCATGTGTGGGGCCGCGTGGGCGGACCCAGCCTTCGAGCCCTACCAAGTGACCGAGACCCATCGCATCCGCCTGGAGAACCGCACCGGAGGCCTGGTGGAGATCTCCCCCGACGGGGGCGCCAACTGGCTGGAGATCGGCAAGGTCACTCGGCCCGCCCGACGGCTCGCCGAGGGCTACGCGGCTACGGTGTGGTCCAAGGACGGCGCCGTGTGCGGGACCGCGGTCCAAGGCATCCGCATCCGCGTGCGGCGGAGCGAGCGGGCGGACGGCCGGGGCGCCCTCATCGCCGTTGCCCCCAAGGAGTTCGCCGATCCACCCCCTGGTTTCGGGGGCTTCAGCCCCGGCGGAGGCGGCATCTACACGAACATCCCGGCGGGAACGGGCATCTTCCGCAATCTGGCCCCCTACGTGGGCAACCCCGTCTACGTCGAGTACGGGGAGCGGCTCGTACCGCTTCCGCGCGACTATGAGCCTCTGGTGAACGACCGCATCATCATCGCGGTAAGGAGACCTACCAACCCGCCACTGGCCTTCGTCTTCGAGAACCGGGAGGGGGGGCTCGTCTACGCCGAGACAGCGGACGGCGAGCGCATCCCCTTGGCCCGGGTGACCCGGCCGGTTCGCGGGGTGGGCCGATTCGATGCCACCGGCTTCACCGGCGTGGGCTGCATCAACACGAACCACTCCGGCGTGATCACCATATCGACGGCGCCGGACCGCGATGGCGCGGCCCTCTTCGACGATCCCTTCGGCGAGTCCCGAGGGGGCTTCATGATCCAGCCCCACCGCCATGCGGAGAACGAGGGGTGGCCCATCGATCAGGTCATGGTCATCGCCCCCCTCTCGGAGAGCCATCCTCCACTAGAGGGCAGGGCGCCCCTCTTCCTGGGCTTCCTCGGGCTCCACTTCCAGTCTCGGGACCCCGCCTCCAGCTACTACTGCAGCATGAGCGTGGACGGCGGCGACTGGGAGGCACTGCCCGAATACATCGGGCGCAGCGCCAGCCTCTTCACCGCCGACGGGCTCGCCCGCTACTTCGCCCAGTCCGGCGAGCCCAGGACTGTGCGCGAGGGGGTTACGGCGATTCGGATCGGCCTCCCGGACTTCGCGTCCGAGTGAGCCGTCAGTGGTTGACCCGTCGCCGGTATTCGCTTTCATTCATGGAGGTCCTGAGGGCCGGCGGAGGAAGGGGCTTCCCTCATCACAGCGAGACGCGCGGTTGAGGATGTCTTGCACCCTCGGTCGCGGCCAGGGCATGACTATCGCCGGGCCCGACGCCCGGTTAGGGAGGTACGCGCGTGTCAGAAGTCAGGATCGGGCTGATCGGCTGCGGCGGTATGGGAACGGAACTGGGACGGAACGTGGGGAAAGTAGGCCCCCCGGCTAGCGTAGTCGCCGCATGCGACATTCTAGAGGACCGCCGCTGTGCTCTTGCGACGGAGCTCGGGGCCACCCCCGTCGCGAGCGCGGACGAGCTGCTCGCCCGCGAGGATGTCGACGCCGTTATCGTCGCGGTGCCCAACTACCTGCACTCGCCCATCGCCGTGGCGGCGGCGAAGGCGGGCAAGCACGTCTACAGCGAGAAGCCCATGGCCCTCTTCGTCGAGGATTGCACGGCGATGATCGACGCATGCAAGGCAGCCGGCGTCAAGCTCATGGTCGGTCATGTGCTGCGGTACATCGGGGCGTTCCGCCTTGCCGCGGACCACGTCCGCAAGGGCGACATCGGGGAGCCGGGCGCCATCGCGATCACGCGGATCGGGACACTCAACTACGGCGGCGCCGCGGCCGAGTGGCGCAACAAGGACGAGACGAGCGGCGGGTACATCTTCGAGGTTCATGTGCATGAGCTAGACTACATGCGCAGCGTCATGGGTGAGCCCGAGGAGGTCTACTCCTCGGCAGCCAAGTTCGTGCCGCGCTCGGCTGGCGACTTCGAGGACATTCAGTCCGTTACGGCGTGGTTCGAAAAGGGTCGGATCGCCCAACTCCTCGCCGGCAACTCGTCGCCCTCGGGCATGTACAACGCCTACATCCAGGGCTCGGAGGGCGAGATCGTCTTCAACGGCTGGAGCGGCATCACCCTGCGGCGCTTCGATGAAGAGGCGCGGGAGATCTCCGCGCCCGAGAACGCGCCCAATCCCGTAGCCGAGGAGCTGGGGGACTTCGTAACGTCCATAGTCACCGATTGTGAGCCGGCGGTGCCCGGTGAGGAGGGACGTCGCTCGGTAGCCTACGCGCGAGCAGCGGTCATGAGCGGCCGAGAGCGCCGTCCCGTGCGTATCTCGGAGCTACTGCCCTAGGAGACGCGACATCGGGCGCGCCCGAACGTCCGGAATGAGGCACACGGAGCCCCGTCGTCCGGGGCCGAGCGGGGCGGCCGCGCGAGTGCCCGCCCGGAAGGAGCGACGATATGCCGGAACCTCTGGACCCTATGGCCGGCCAGGAACAACCGACGGGACTCGCGGACAAACTGACCAACCTCGCCCGCAAGATCCCCGGTTACGGAGGCTACATCGATCGCGAGGCGCGGCGGGATGCCGGTAAGCAGCTACGGCTGCGTGTCGCGGGGCACTTGGGCGAAGCTATCTCCCAGCTGCAGGCGCTCTCCGAGCGGCTGTCCCGGCAGATGAAACTGGATGACATCGGGACTGTGGACCGGGCCCTCAACCGCATCCGCGCCGTGCAGGCCAAGGTCGAGCATGCCGACTACGGCTCGGCCGGCATCTTCTCCCTAGTCAAGATCGACGCCGAGCGCCTGGGCGCGATCTACGACCACGACCTCGAGCTTCTCGAACTCGCCGATGCGGTCGTCCGGCAGAGCCACACGGTGGCAATGGCTGAGAACGAGGGGATCCAGGCTCAAGCCGATACCCTCGAGGCTCGTGTCAAGGAGTTCGAGAACCACTTGGTCGCTCGCGAGCACATCATGACGAGTGCCGAGTAGCCGTCCCGCAGAGAGGAGCACGGAGATGCGCATATTCGACATGATCGAGTGGGCCGATGACTACGGGGAGGAACTCGTGCATCGGGTGCCTCAGACCGGCAGCGGGGACTTCCGCCTGGGCTCGCAGCTCGTCGTGCGCGAGAGCCAGGAGGGCGTCTTCGTCCGCGATGGGAAGGCGCTCGATGTCTTCGGCCCCGGACGGCACACGCTGGAGACGGCGAACCTGCCCCTCCTCACGGAGCTCATCGGCCGAGCCTTCGGCGGGAACTCGCCCTTCACCGCCGAGATGTACTTCGTTAGCACCCGGGTCTTCCAGAACCTGAAGTGGGGCACGAAGCAGCCCGTGATCTTCCGGGATCCCGAGCTGCGGATGGTCCGGCTCCGCGCCTACGGCACCTTCTCGGTCAAGGTGGCCAACTCCCAGCTATTCATCAGTGAGATCGTGGGCACGGTCAGCAGCTATGACAAGGACACCGTCAACGACTGGATGCGGGAGTTCATCGTTTCCCGAATGATCGACGGCCTGGGCGAGTTTGGCCGGTCCATCCTAGATCTGCCGATGTACTACGAGGAGCTGGGCGCGGCGATCAAGGCCAGAGTCCTAGTCGACTTCGCAAAGTACGGCCTGGATGTCGTGGACTTCAACATCGGAGCGATCACCCCGCCCGAGGAAGTCCAGGCCATGATCGACAAGCGGACGAGCATGTCCATCGTCGGAGACATGGGTGAGTACACCCAGTTCCAGGCCGCTAACGCCATCTCCGATGCCGCTCGCAACCCGGGTGGAATGGCGGGGGCAGGAGTCGGACTGGGCGCGGGCGTCGCCATGGGCCAGGTCATGGCCGGCGCCATGCAGGGCGCGACCGCCCAGCAGCCGCAACAGCCGGCGGCTCAGACGCCTGCCGATACGGCCTCCCAGGGAGGCGCCGCCGCGGCTGCGGCCGGCAGCAGGACCTGCCCGAAGTGCAACCATCAGAACCCGCCCGACGCCAAGTTCTGCATGGGCTGCGGCGAGAAGTTCGCCCAGGAAACGGGCGCCTTCTGCCCCGAATGTGGCCACAAGAACCCGCCAGGCTCGAAGTTCTGCATGGAGTGCGGCACGAAGATCGGCGGCTGAAGCACGGGGGCGCCACCGCGGCTCACGGTGGCGCCCTCCCTGCGCTACCTCACCGCGGCCGCGATCAATCGGTACGCGCGCGTGCCCAGACCGATCTCCTCGGCGTATTCCAGGTACGCCAGGTCGAAGGGCGCCTCCTCGAGATCATTCCTCCGGCTCCGCTCGCGCACGATCACATCCGTCATGGCCTGATCCATCGCGACGGGGTCAGTGCCGATAAGCAGGCAGTTGGGCGTCGGCTCGTTGGTGCTGACCCACTCCTGGGGCTCGATGTAGGGCCCGCGGTCATAGAGGGCCTGGATGCCGTCGATGATCGAGAAGCGGGTCTTCCCTCCGAGCTCGGGGGTAGCGTACATCTCGGGCACCGTCTTGCGGATCTCCGTCGCGTAGCAGTTACCAACAGGCATGCCGATGGCCTCCGCCAGCGGCCCTTCCACGGTCATCTGGGTAGCCCCGCGGCCGCCGGTGGCCAGCAGCAGGTACTGTCCCTGATACTGGAAGGGATGGGCGGAGAACCCCTGGGTCTGCTGACCGATGACCTGAGCGAGGCTCTCGTCCGTGTACTCACCCGCCGGCGCCGTTGCCACCGCGCTCTGTCCCGTGTCGTCGGTGACCTTCAGGGACGCCTCCGACTCCAGGCGCCACGGACCCAGCTTCCGGGTCATCATCCACGGTTGATGGGAGTGCAGATCCCAGGCGCGTATAACCGCCCCGAAGTAGTTCTTCATCACCCCCGTGGTGCCGGTGAGGGGGTGGTGCTTCAGAGCGCTCAGGTTGATCACATGATCGGCGTCCGCCACGACCCGCTGAATCTCGAGGGGGCTATCGTCGGGCGGATGGGGGAGCTGCAGGCCGGCCCCAGGGGCGATATCCCACTCCGAACGGCGGTAGGTGGGGAGGCACTGAGCGAGATCCTCGACCACCTCCTCGACATGGTCCACCGGCGCGTTGTCCCAGACGGTTATCTGCTCGGCTCGCACGCGATAGCCGTCCGCGGTGGGCAGGGAGCGGAGGAGTTCCACGACCGCACGCACCGTCTCGGGCCGCGTACCCACTCGCATGGGGCTGCCCGCGGCGTTCACCTTGATGACGAAGCGATCCTCGGACCCGACCCGAGGGACGAGCGCCGCGACGGCCTCTTCGGCCGTGCGCGAGCCGGTGAGGGTAGCTAGACCGGCGCGCACCATCTCGCGGATGACATCGCCCTGAGGGATGAAGTCCCTTGTGGCGCTCGGGGAGTAGGCTCTCACCACACGGCCCGTCAAGGGCCCGGCCCACGTTGGTCGCGCCGTGGCCCCGATCAGGGCTGCCGCACCTGCCGCGCGCCCAAGGAACTGCCTGCGAGTCATGCCGCTCCCCGTCATCAACCCACTCCTCACGCGTCGCCGGGCCACAGGGCCTCGGGTATCTCAGCGAACACCGCCCGCATCCCACGCGCGAGCGCACCGTACTCTCCGTCGATGCCTAACGCCCGCGCGCCGCACAAGGTTGCCATCATGAGAGCGTCATCGGGGCTGAGTCCTGGGCAGCGGTCTACGGCGCAGCGCATCTCCTCCCGCATGTCCAGGCCCTCGTTCGACACGAGTCCGTCCGTGCCCAGGCAGACGTTGACGCCCCTGGACAGCATGGAGGCGGCAGGGTGAGGCGAATGGCCGAAGTGGCGGTGGCTGCGCGGACAGTACACCACCGAGGCCGAGGCCTTCAGGAGCAGCGGGAGATCCTGGGCATCCAGGTAGTTCCCGTGGAAGAGGACCGCGTGGTCGAGGACGCCCAGGTCACCGAGGTGCTGTGCGGGAGTGCGACCGTTGCCGCCGTAATCGGCCGGGTCGCCTCCGTTCGCCGCGATCAGATCCGCCAGCGGGCCCGAGGCCGCGGCGGAAAGCTCCGCCTCCGCCTCGATCTCCGCGAGGTGTATCGCGAAGAGCCGTCCGTGCCGGTCAGCCAGGTCCCGTGCCCGGCGGATCAGATCCGGGTGCACGGTGTAGGGCGTATGGGGCTCCACTGCTGACAGCCTCCCAGCCCGCTCATCGGCCTCGGCCCGCTCGACCACCTGGCTCCAGAATGGCCGCTCATCCTCGCGGCTGGTATAGGAGATGAACTCATAGGCAGGCAACACAGCGGCCGATGACTCCGCCCGCACGCCCCAGAGGGTGCTGTCCAGGATGACAGCGGTCCCTGACTGGCGGAGGGTCTCAGCCCCGAGGTCGGCTGCTCGTTGGAAACCTGCACGACTGTCGTCGGCCATCGCTCGACTCCGGCGTGCGACCTCAGCCATCCAGTCCGGGAGACCGCCGGCGGCGGGGATGGCGCCATGGCTGGTGAGCTCGAGATGGGCATGGGCGTTGATAAGGCCAGGCGTAAGACGCACGTCGCCGTGGTCAACGACCTCATCTGCCTGTGGGGCGATCTCGCGCCATCGCCCCACGGCGAGGATCACATCACTGCGGACGAGGACCCCTCCGTCGGCCACCGCAGGCATAACAACGGGATGGACCCAGCGGGCCCGGTGGCCTATCGCCCGATCCACTCGCGCCAGTCCTCTCCGATGGTCCCACGGCTCTTGTAGCGGTCCAGCAACCGGGCGCAGTGGCAATCCCCGGGTTCGGCGGCGGCGACCTGAGCCACGATCTGGGCGAAGCCCGCGACGGCAGCGTCCACACAGGCCACCTCCGACGAGTCCAGGAGGCCCTCGAACAGTACCCCCGGCACGAAGGGCTTGTGGGCCAAGCCCTCAGCGTAGTTCGTGACATAGCACACGGCGGCGTAGCACATGGTGAGCTCCTTGGCGAGGAACACCTCCGGCGCCAGGGTCATGCCGACGAGATCAGCGCCCATGATCCGCAGCTTCCGAACCTCCGCGGGGGTCTCCAACCGCGGGCCCTCGGTGCACGCGTAGGTGCCCCCATCCCGCGTGGCGGCGCCTGTGGCGCGGCACGCCTCCAGGGCGGCCTCACGGAGGGCCGGGCAGAACACGGGGCTCTGGCGCACGAAGCCAAGGCTGCCACCGGTGAAGTAGGTGTCGTCCCGAGCGTGGGTCTCGTCGAGCAGGTCGTCGGGAACCACGTACTGGCCGATCTCCAGAGAAGGTTCAATAGCGCCTGGTCCGCTCCAGGCCAGCACACGGGTAACGCCGAGTTCTCGGAGGGCATAGACATTCGCGCGGTAGTTCACGAAGCGCGCCGTGCAGTGGTAGCCGGTCTCACCATGGCGGGAGAGGAAGAGCGTGCGGCGGCCATTCAGTTCGAGCTCGCGAACAGGGGCGCTGGGGCCAAAGGGCGTCTCGCGGCGCCCCAGGTTCCGCGCGCCCGAGTAGTCACGCGCGAGGAGGTCGTATGCCCCGCTCCCGCCGATCACCGCTAAAGGACCCACGTCACACTCCTCCGAAGCCAAGGGCTATGAGCGCCTATCTGCACCAAATACGCTTCTCTACCTCGCATCCGGGCGACATCCGCGATGTGTCGGATGAGGTCCAAGCCACAATAGACGAGAGCGGCATCGCCGAAGGCATCGTCTGCGTCTCCGCTCTCGGGTCCACGATGGCCATCACGACTATTGAGTACGAGCCGGGACTAGTCCGCGACCTTCAGACGGCCCTGGAGCGGCTCGCCCCCTCGGACATCCCGTACGCCCATGACGCCCGTTGGCACGACGGCAATGGCCACTCCCACATTCGCGCCAGCCTGCTCGGTCCCTCGGTGAGCCTTCCCGTTGTGGAGGGCCGCCTGGCAACGGGGACCTGGCAGCAGATCATCGCGGTGGAGATGGATGTGCGTCCACGCGACCGAACGATACTCGTTCGAGTGGTCGGGAGCTGAGGGCGAGGGCCGCAGGTGTTACAACCCCCTCGCCGAAGCCACCGACGAGGGTAAGAGCAGCCACTAACCGGAGGTCGAGACGACTATGTTGCCCCTGGATGGAACCTGGAAGATAGCTGACTTTGATCCCGGCGCCGGCGTAACGGCCGGGGCCCATGCGCCCGGATTCGACGACGCGTCGTGGATAGACGCCGAGGTGCCGGGGGACGTGCACACCGCGTTGCTCGCGGCTGGTCGCATAGAGGATCCTTTTGTTGCTCAGAACATCGAGAAGTGCGCCTGGGTGGAGGATCGTGAGTGGTGGTACCGCGCCGAGTTCCAGGCTCCCCCTCTGGCCTCCGGCGAGCGGGCCGACCTAGTCTTCGAGGGGCTGGACACTTTCGCCACGGTGTACGTGAACGGTGTGGAGATCGGTTCCGCAGCGAACATGTTCGTCGCTCACCGGTTCGACGCCACAGGGGCGATCCAGGAGGGCCGCAACGTGGTAGCGGTGCGACTGGATTCGACGGTGGCCACCGTCGAGGCTAAGGACTCCAGCCCCTTCTGGGCTGCCTTCTACACACCGCGGGTATGGGTGCGGAAGGCCGCCATGAACTTCGGATGGGACTGGGGCCCTCGCGTGGTAACGGTTGGCGTGTGGCGATCGGCCCGGCTGGAGATACACCGGGCGGCCCGGATCGAGAGCACCTACGCCCGCACCCATGCCATCACGCCCGAGCACGCTGTTGTGAAGGCGGGCGCTGAGATCGAGTTACTCGAGGGAGCTCCGCAGCGCTTGGTGCTGCGAGCCACCCTCGACCACAACGGGGAGAAGATCGGCGGCTCCTCCCTGTTCAGCGCGACCTCAGGCGAGGTGCGGCTGCTGGTGCCGAACCCCGCGCTCTGGTGGCCCGCCGGACACGGCGAGCAGCCACTCCACACGCTGACTCTCGAAGTCATGACCCCCGATGGCGAGGTGCTCGACACCCAGACGATCCGGATCGGGATCCGCACGATCGAGCTACTCCAGGAGCCCGACCCGGACGGCCTGGGCCGGAGCTTCAACTTCGCGGTGAACGGCCGGAGGGTCTTCTGCAAGGGCGCGGACTGGATCCCGGCCGACAACCTCATCGCACGAATCACGCCCGAGAAGTACCGGAACCTGGTGTCCCTCGGCGTCGCCGGCAACATGAACATGTATCGCGTCTGGGGCGGGGGGATCTACGAGTCCGAGGCCTTCTACGGCGCGTGCGACGAGCTGGGCGTCATGGTGTGGCAGGACTTCATGTTCGGCTGCGCCAGCTACCCGGACTTCGATGCGGAGTTCATGGCGAACGTCCAGTACGAGGCGGAGCAGGCGGTGAAGAGGCTGCGGAACCATGCCTGCGTTGCCCTATGGTGCGGCAACAACGAAAACGACTGGCTCGACGACATGCAGGGACGTGGGGATCCGCCCCGGCCCCTCTACGGCCGGCGAATCTACCACGAGCTGCTGCCGGGCGTCTGCGCCCGACTGGATCCCACCCGAGCCTACTGGCCCACCTCGCCATACGGCGGCTCAGACGACAACTCCGAGCGAGAAGGGGACCGGCACAACTGGCAGGTCTGGGGCGGGCATATCTACCCCCACCGCTTCGGAGAGCCCTACGGGGGAGACCCCTCACCCGAGAACGTCTCCTTCCGCAACTACGCCAAGGACATGTGCCGCTTCTGCAGCGAGTACGGCCTCCATGCTAGCCCGCCGCTCAGGACCCTGCTCGACCGGACGGGGCCACTGGAGTACGACAGCGAGGACATGCTCTACCGGATCAAGGACCCCGACACGGCCCGCAAACGCCGCCAGATGGACGTTCACATCGGTCAACCGGCAAGCATCGAGCAGTACGAGATCTACTCCATGCTGGTCCAGGCCGAGGGGCTTCGGTTCGCCATCGAACACTACCGCCGCCGCATGTTCGACTGTGGCGGCTCGCTGTTCTGGCAGCTCAACGACTGCTGGCCCTGCATCAGCTGGGCCGTCGTCGACTACGACCTGAACCCCAAAGCTGGCTGGTACTATGCCCGTCGGGCCTACGCCCCAGTGGCCCTCTCCCTGAAGATGGAGGGGGATGCCGCAGCCCTCTACGTGGTCAGCGATCGGCGCGAGGATCTACCCATCAACGCGCGGATCATCACTGCCGACACCCTCAGCGGTCCCGTCAGCGACCGCAACGTGTACGGTGTGGCGAGGGCGAACTTGGCGACCAGGCTCGCCGAGTTCAGGCTCGCCGACCTGAGCATCACCGACCCAACGCGCCAGTGCATCGTGCTGAGTGAGGCGACCGGACAAGCGCCGGAGCACATGGTCTTCCTCCCGGAGCTCAAGGATGTAGCCCTGCAGCCCGTGGCGCTGAGCCTCCGGGTGGAACCGCGCGAGGGCGGCGCCGCCGTGACGGTCGGGTCGGATGGCCTGGCCCACTTTGTGGCGGTCGATGTGGCTTCGCGCGGGGCCGTGCTCACCGACAACTTCTTCTCGCTACTGCCCGGCCAGTCGCGGGAGCTGCTCGTCGAGGCCAGGGAGACGATCCGGCCCGAGATGGTCTCCGTCCGCTGCCTCAACAACATCCGCGGGTGAGCGTGCGCGTGGGGTCGAAGGGCCCCTCGCGGTCGGTGCAAAGTGGAGCGTGTCTTGGACGAGGCTTCCACAGGTGAGTACGGGCTCTTCGGCGGCATCTTCGATCCGGTGCATTACGGTCACCTATATGTTGCTGAAGCGGTCCGAGATGAACTTGGGCTTGCTTACGTCGTGCTCGCGCCGGCGCGAATCCCCCCTCACAAGGACTCGGCGGGCGTCGCGCCTGCGGAGGACCGGGTCGAGATGGTTCGTCTCGCTACCGCGGGCAATCCCGGCCTGGTGCTCTGCACTCTCGAGGTCGAGCGGCCGGGCCCGTCGTATACGTACGACACCATCGACCAACTCACCTCAACCTACGGCCGTCCACCGGTGTTGATACTGGGAGTCGATGCCTTCCTCATGATCGAGACGTGGTACCGCTGGGCCGAGCTCGTGAGGCGAGTGCCCTTCGCCCTGGTCGCCCGGCCGCGGTATGATACGAAGAAGGCTCGGAGGCTGGCCGAGCGTATCGGCGCCGAGGTGGCGTGCCTGATCGAGAGCGCGGGAGTGGATGTCTCCAGCACATTGATCCGGCAAAGAATCAGTGAGGGCAAGACAACCCGGTACCTCACGCCCGACCCGGTTGTCGAATACTTGGCCCGTTGTGGCGCGTACGTTCGTGATGGGACCGATGGCTGACGCCCCGTTGCCCGAGGATGGTCTGTATGGATACGACGAGTTCACATGTGCCTGAGGCCTATGAGGGCTATCTCCCGGTTGCGCGTCCACGGAGGCGGCGCCTGCGGGTGGCCGAGGTTCTCATATGGGTTGTCTGCCTTAGCCTGATGGCCGTGGTGGGCCTCGCCATACGAGACGCCCAGACGGCGCCGGAGAAGCGCATCCTCCCCGGCATCCAGGCCCTGGGAATGATCTTCGGCGCGGATCCCTTCCAGGCGAAGAGCCAGATCACCCTTCTGCTCGTTGGCACAGACCAAACGAACGACCTCTCCGACACCATCATGCTCGCCTTCATCGATCGCGAGACGAGACGGATTGGCCTTCTCTCCTTCCCGCGTGACCTTCGCGTCGCCACCGGTCCGGACAACGCCTGCGCCAAGATCAACGCCGTGATCCCAAACACGATCGCGAGCGGTGGCGACATGCGCCAAGGGGTGCATGCCCTCTCCGAGACCCTGCGCCGAACCTTCGGCGTGGTGGTCGATGGGTACGCGCAGATCGACGTGCACGCCTTCGTCGAGGTCATCGACCGTATCGGCGGAGTCGAGGTGGAGGTCCCGCCGGGCCCGCGGGGCGATGGCCTCCACTATGACGACAACTACCAGAACCTGCACATCCATCTCCAACCCGGCAAGCAGAAGCTCATGGGCTACGACGCGATGGGCTTCGTGCGATGGCGGCAGGACCGGGGCGGACGCGGCGACGGCGACCCCGGACGCATGGCTCGGCAGCGGGAGTTGCTGCAGGCCGTCGCCTCCGAGGTAGCGCTCAAGCTGCGCCAGAAGGACCTGGAGGCCGCGAGCATCGCCGCGAACCTGGCCGCGACGGCCCACAACCACGTGACGACCAACCTGGATGTCACCCAGATCGCCGCCATTGCCTCTATGGCGCGTGAGGTGGATATGGCTGGCATAGAGGCGCGGCAGGTGCCGGTCGCGGGGCAGGGCTCGGGCTCTGACGGCGCGTTCTACTTCTTCCCCGACCCCCAAGCCACCCGTTCCGTGGTCCGCGCGATGTGGGCCGAACTCCGCCAGGAGAAGCCCCTCGCGGCGATGGCGCGGGTTGAAGTCCTGAACGGCTGCGGGGTCACCGGCCTCGCCTCCAAATGCGAGGGGCTGCTGGTGAAGGAGGAGTTCCGCGTCGGCCACGTCGGTGACCTGACCGACGAGCAGGGCGAGATCAAGTACGGCGTTGAGAACACCTACCTCCGCTGCGCGCCGGGCTTCGAGGCCGCTGCGGATGAGGTCAAACGGAGCCTCGACCTGGCCATGGCCAACGTGATCGCTGATCTGCCCCCCGATGGCGAGTGTGATATCCGCGTTGTCCTAGGGGACGACTACGCAAGTAAGTTCTAGAGTGGAACGGCTCGCCCACGAACGGAGGCTTTCTTGACGGAATCGGCTTATCGGCGCGTTCTGCTCGTTGCCGAGGCAGCGGACAAGAAGAAGGCTCTGGACATCACGGTCCTACACGTGCGAGAGCACACCATCGTCTGTGACTACTTCGTGATCTGTCACGGCAGATCCCTCACTCATGTCGACTCTATCGCCGAGGGCGTCGAGGAGTATCTCGAGGAGCGGGACATGCACCCCCTGCGGCGCAGCCAACCCACCGACGCCAAATGGATCGTGCTGGACTACGGTGATGTGGTCGCGCACATCTTCACCGTCGAAGCTCGGGGGTACTACGATCTCGAGGGGCTGTGGGCCCACGCCGAGACCGTGGACCTGTCCGGTCTCCTGGCTGAAGCACCTGTCGATGACGCGGAATAAAAGATCGAGTAGGTGAGATCCACATGGCGGAGGACGAACGCGGGGCCGGAGGGCAACGCACCGACGAAGAGCGCATCGAGGCGCTGATGATCCAAGCCGCCGTGGCGAGAGGCCGAAAGGACTTCCGCAAGGCGGAGGCCCTGCTGGACGCGGCTGAGGCGCTCGCCCCGAACGAGGGCCGCATCTTCGACCTCCGTGGCGACATCAGCGTCGATCGCGACCACTTCGATAGCGCCGTCGCTCACTATCGTCGTGCCCTCGAGCTCGATCCAACGCTCGAGGACACGGAGGAGAAGCTGGGGATGGCCTCCCTGGGCCGCATGCAGGCGACCAAGCTGGCCAGCCATGGCGTCCTCCCCGATGGCCTCACCCCCGAACGCATACGCCGGCGCTCCCAGATCGCCATGCTCGCAAGCCTGGTCTTCCCAGGGCTCGGCCACCTCTGGCTGGAGCGGTATGACCGGGCCGCTTGGTTCGGCATACCCACTGCCCTCTTCCTCGCCTGCGTCGGACTGCTGCAGGACATCACCTCGGAGGACATCACTCGGATCGGGGCGCTGTGGACCAAGTACGCGCTGATTGGCGCCGTGGCCATCCTCTGGATCGTAGCCTTCGTAGACGCCTCGCGGTGCGCCACTGTCCGTGAGGATGAGGAGCTCTTCTGAGCGTCCCGCGCTCGCGCATCCCCGACTCCTGAAAGGTGAGGCCTCCCTGTGGCATGGCGACAGATACCCTACCCGCCCGATCACCCCCCGCCCACTCCCGCCAATGACCCCATCATCCTTGAGCGGTCGGGGCTTCGGCTCGAACTGGATCCCCTATCGGGTGACTTGGTTGCGCTGAGCGCACCGGGCATCGGCCTGGATCTCCTCCCCGGCGATGCCCGCATCACCTTCCGGCTGATGAGCCACGAGCACCTCTGGCTCGAGGGATCCTCGGCGCGGCCCACGTTCGTACGCACGGACGATAGCGAGCTCATCGAGGTCGTCTACGAGCGGCCCGAGCGGCAAGGGGTCATCTTCCCCGTCCGGATGACCCTTCGCTATGAGATCGGCGGCGGGGGGCAGCAGCCCGCGGAACTGGTGTGCTCCTATGTGCTCGAGCACCTCGAGGTCCCGGAGGGCTCTGACGCGGGCATCGTGGAGCGCGTCCACTTCCCTGTAGTGCAGGGACTGCCCGAGATCGATGGCGAGCGCACGGAGCTGCTGCTACCCTTCATTGGCGGGGAGCGCCGGCCGGCTCCCTTGAGCGGCGAGTGGAGCCCCTTCGAGTACATCTACCCGAACGAAGCCATGTCCTGGATGCTCCTCCACTACGGCGACCGGGGCCTCTACATGGCGAGCGAGGATCCGCAGTTCCGCTGGACGGTGATGCGCGGCCGAACCATCCAGAAGCGCATTCCTGCTCAGCTCGAGCTGCTCTTCGAGACCTGCCCCAACCTCCGGCCCGGCGAGGTCTTCACCAGCCAGCGGTTCGTACTCTGGCCGTATGCTGGCACGTGGCACACCGCCGCCGACCGCTACCGAGCGTGGCTGGACACCTGGTGGGAGCCGCCCACTATGCCTGACGAGGTGCGGGAGTTCCGAGCCCTCGTCGAGCTATTCTTCGAGATGCCCTACGCCGACGGGCGCGTGGTGAGGCGCACCGCGGACGAGCTCTTCGCCTACATGAGCCGCTGCCACGAAGAGATGGGCCTAGACGTGGCCCACATCTGTGGCTACCACATCGGTGGCTTCGACGCCGAGTACCCCCTCTACGAGCCGCTGCCCGAGATCGGCGGCGCCGACGGGCTGCGGGCCTTCGCTGCGCGCTGCAACGCGCAAGAGGGTTGGACGACGGACATCTACATCAACTGCCGCATCACCGACACCGAGACAGATTGGTGGGCCGGCAAGGGGCGCGAGTGGGCCTGTCGAGCGAGGGATGGCTCCATCCCGACCGAGTACTACAACGGCCGCTACTTCAGCGTGGCCTGCCCCGGTATCGAGGAGCGCAGACGCTACTGGCTGGAGAAGATCGAGGAGATCACGCGCGGGTACGGGGTGAAGGGGCTCCAGGTCGACCAGCCCCACACAACCGCCAGGGAGTGCTGGGCCGACGATCACGATCACCGCACCCCCTTCGACCACTGGGGGTCGGGGTTCATCGACCTCTTCCGCCGGATCCGTAAGCAGCTCACCGAGGCCGAGCCACGGATCTGGTCCTGGGGAGAGGCCGCCAGCGACGTCTTCTCCCAGTTCTTCGACTGGTCGTGCTGCTACGTGCGCTACCCCGACCAGCGGGTTGCCTTTGGCGAGACGGACCCTGCCACGCGCGACTGGGAGCACGACTGGCGAGGCTATGGCATGCCGGAGTTGTTCCGGTACTGCTGCCCCGAGGTGCCGTTGTTGCAGGCCCCGCGGATCGCCGCCGATCACCCGGAGGACCTCTTCGAGCGCCTGAACATCATGTTCCTCTACTCGCCGATGCTCTATTGGCCGAGCCTCAGCGTGGAGTATGACCTGGACAAGGTGCCGGCCGAGTTCCGTAAGTACCTCAGGCGGTTGTGGGATGCCCGCGAACTGCTCAGGGATACGATGATCCACGGTCGTTTCCGAGACGTCAGGCACCTCTCGGTCGAAGGGGATGAGGCCCTCGCCAAGCTGTACCTATCCGGACCGGACCGGCCGCCTGCCATCACTGTTGTGCTCGTCAACCGGTCGCGGAGCGGCGGGGCGGAGGTCCGCGTACAGGTCGATCCGGACGCCGTGGGGATCGGTTCGAACGCGCCGTGGCATTGGCGCGAGCACGCCGTGGACCAGCCGGCGCGACAAGAAGGCTCGGGAACCGTGGCACGGGTGACGATCCCACCCAACCGGGTTGCCGCCGTCGAGTTCCGGCCCAGCTAAGGACCGAAAGCTCGGCGGCCGGAACCGGTATGCTGTAGACCTCTGGAGAGGACGGAACGCGATGTCACGCGAGAGGATTGGCATTGCCATGCTATGCGCGCTAGCGATCCTGGGATGCGCCGCGCCGACGGCGTCCGCACAGGAGTCGCCCGGCTGGCTTAAGGGTTTCTTCCCCAACATGGGCGAACCGGGGACCTTCGAACCCCGGTTCCAGCGGGTCTCCGCCGATGAGGTACCTCTGCCGGATGGCAGGATGGCCGGTCGAGTCGTCGTCCGGTTCGTCTACCGTGCCTACGATGGGGCTACGGCGACGGGCACTGCCCGGTTCTACCTGCCCCCGGAGCTAGCTGACGGCGCCGTCGCAAGCGCGCCGCTCATCCACAACGCCGGCTACCCGCTCGATGAGGCGGGCGGCCTTCGGTACGCCGAGCGCGGCCAGATCGTTGTCCATCCCCACGAGGAGCCGGACAACCCCATGGTCAGAGGGCCCAACCTCGACCGCGCCCTCCTCCACGCCTGCCGGCAGCTCCCCTTCGTCGATGACAGCCGCGTCTTCATCCATGGCGGCAGCGCGGGCGGATACACCACCCTGATGCTCGTGGCCGAGACCTTCCCGGTGAACGGCGCGGCGCCCTACGTGCCGCCCGTCAACTGGGGATACAATGCGGCCTACTTCTTCCACAATAGGGAGATGGCCCGCGCCATCCCCGAGGGGTCTGAAGTTCCCGCCCAGCCCGTGCTGGCGGCCGTCGTCCCCTTGGCTGAGCAGAAGGCCCTCCACTATGGCGAGGACTTCGACAGCGATCCGTGGCTCTACTCGTCGCCCATCACCCACCTCGATGGCATCACCTGCCCGGTGCTCATGCCCATCAGTACCGCGGACATCCTGGTGCCCATCGACCAGTTCGACCGCGACCTCGCGCTGCCGCGCGACCCTGGCTTGTTCGCCGAGGGGTGGACCTCGGACATCGACTCACTGATGACCACGCCGCAGACGCGCAAGACACTGCTCGAGCTACTCGACCCCGAGACCGTGCATGTCACCCGGTTGCAGGTCCCACCCACGACCCAGCGCGTCGCGGTGCCAGGAAACGAGAACCCCGAGGGCCGACCGATCCACCGCCCGCTCCCCTATGCCACCAACCGCCAGTGGACGATCGTGGTGTTTGATGAGGGCCCTATCGAACCGGGCTGCGGCCACTCGAAGTTCGCGGTGGGCATGGACCACGAGTCCTTCCAGGGCTGGACGCTAAGCAACCCCATCCCGCCCGAGCAACTGACGCTCCGCAAGCTGGAGCTTCTCATGCTCCGCTACAAGGGCGAGGAGCGGTACGTCATGCAGGCGCAGCCCGAGGGGGCCGCAGACCCGATCACGGTGGTCACCCTCGATTTCCCCGAGGCTGAGCAGGCGGACGTGCTGCGAGGACTTCTCACCTACGCCGCCGATGACGCATGCGCCAGTCACCTCGGGTTCCTCTACGCCCAACTCCCTCACGAGTTCAAAGCGCTTGGCCCGGAACTAGGCAGCAATCCCGAGAGCGTTCGGAGCAGCCTGAAGGCCCTCCGCAGCGCCGTGCGTATCAAGGAGTCCGACGACGAGCCGCCATCCTATCTCACCGATAGGCAGCTCTCCGAGGCGGGCGAGGGAAGCCTCGCCTTCTCGGAGGGACCCGACGGCAGCTTGACCATCACCTCGCCCGACGGGGAGGCCTTGGTGCTGGTACCGGGCGAGCCCAACCGCGAGCGAATGGAGGCGCTGGGGGTGCCCCAGTACCCCGGATCCGCGTCCTACCGCCTAGACCCGGAGCGTTCGGAGATAGACTTGGGCATTCCGAGCGCTGAGGTCCTGGAGGGCGATGATCTCGCTCTGGCCCAGGAACTCAGCCAGGCGTACTGCGATGCCTTCATGGCATTCATCACCCCCGACACCCTCGAGGACGTCCGGGCTTGGTTCACCCAGGCCCTCCCCGACTGGACTGTCGGCGAGATTCTCGAGGAAGGCAACGGGCACGCCTTCGAGGTCAACTCGCCGGAGCCCGCGCCCGGCGCCGAGTTCGGGGCCGCGATGGAGGGCATAGGCGGTGGAGTGTTCCGTGAGGAGGGCCGCGACCAGAGCATCATCATGCTGATGGATGTAGCGCCCCTCATGCAGATCCTGATGGCGGAGATGGCCGCGCAGATGGGGATGGTCTTGGAAGACGGCGCCGGAAACGAGGGGCTCTGGGCCGATCCGGAGCAGACCGAAGAGCAGATCGACACACCAGACGAGGATGTGACCATGTCGACCGAAGAGATCATCACGACGCCCTCTGGCCTGCAGTATGTGGACGTCGCCGTTGGCGACGGGCCGGAGGCCAAGGCCGGGGACCACGTCCGAGCTCACTACCTGGGCACCCTAGCCTCCAACGGCGCGAAGTTCGACTCCTCCTATGACCGGCAGGAGCCGATCGGCTTCACGCTCGGCCAAGGGCAGGTGATTCGAGGCTGGGACGAGGGCATCCAGGGGATGCGCGTGGGCGGCAAGCGCAAGCTCATCATCCCCCCCGATCTGGGCTACGGCAACCGACCGGTGGGCCCCATCCCCGCCGGCTCGACGCTGGTTTTCGAGGTCGAACTCGTGGGGATCGATTAGGGATCTCCCGTGCCGGGCGGGGCTCCGCCTCGCCCGGCGCAGACTCCGCTAGCCGGTTACCCAGATGCTCCGGAACAGGACCGTCAGCGCGATAGCGAGGACCCCCGCCACCGGCAGTGTGACAATCCACGACACCACAATGGAGCGCGCCACACGCCAGTTCAGCGACTGAACCCCCCGCGCCAGGCCGATACCTAAAACCGCGCCCACCAAGCAATGAGTGGTTGAGATCGGAAGGCCGAGCCGCGACGCGAGGAGCACTGTCGCCGCGCACGCGAACTCCGCCGAGAAGCCGCGTGTCGGGGTGAGCTGGGTGATCTCCGTGCCAACCGTCTGAATGACTCGCCATCCCCAGGTCGCGATGCCCGTTGCGATGAGCGCTCCCCCCATAAGCAACACCCAGAGCGGCAGTGAATCATCAGTTCCTGTGAGTTGCTCCCGGATGGAGGCGAAGGGGCCAATCGCATTCGCCACGTCGTTAGCGCCCTGGGAAAAGGCGACACAGGTGGCCGAGATCACCTGGATGCTCGCGAATACCTTCTCGACGAGGAAGTACTTCGGCTCGTGGCGGCGGGTGTCCACGACGGGTTCGACGGCGCCGCGCAGCTCGGAGATCCTGGTCGAGATCTCCTCGATATCCTCGCGTAGCCCCGTCTCTGACGCGGCGGCGGCCTGCTCCAGCCCCGAGTACGCTACGGCAAGGCCGCGCGCGACCTGTGCTCGGTCGCGATCTCTCATCGCCCGTTGGAGGGTGCGTGCATCTACCCGCAGCGCGGGCTCGCGTCGGATCAGTACCCACCCCATGAGCCCCGCGAGGGCGGCCATGACCGCGGCGAGGATCGCCGCGGCGCCAGCGTCGAGATCCAGGTTGAGGTCGCCCAGGCCCTTATAGAGGATGACCAGGGCGAGAACTGCGAAGACACTTGCGATAATGAACGGTCCCCAGGCCCGGGTCGCTCTCACTGGATCGGGCCGCTGGATAATGCGAGCTCGTACCAGGCTGAACACGGCGTATGCCAGGAGGCCGGCTAGGGTTGGAGAGATCACCCATGAGGCAGCTACCTCGGTCACCTTGCTCCAGCGTACGGTCTCAAAGCCGCCGATGAGGATGAGCACCCCAACGACGCCGCCCACAATCGCGTGGGTAGTCGACACGGGGAGCTTCAGGTAGGTGGCTACCGTTACCCAGATGGCTGCCGCGAAGAGGCTTGCGAGCATGCCGCACGCCAACTCCATGGGCTCCAGGGTGACACCTTCGGCGATGAGGCCCGACTGTATCGTCTTGGTGACGTGCCCCCCGACGAGAACGGCCCCCATGAGGTTGGCGACTGCGGCGATTATAAGCGCCTGCCGGATGGTGAGCGAACGCGAGCCAACGGATGTGCCCATGGCGTTGGCAACATCGTTGGCCCCGATAGTCCAGGCCATGTAGCCCGAGGCGATGGCGCCCAGGATGAGTACCGCGTTCAGCTCCACTAGCCCTGGCTCTGCCTATCCGCAATGAGTGACCTAAGCACTTGCGCCTAGCTTGCGAGGATCAGCCGAACTCGCCCCGCCACATGCCGTACGGCCTTGGCTGCGTCCGCTAGCCCATCCACCACTCTCGAGGCGAGGAGAAGCTCGACGGCCATCATGCCCTCGCCCTCGGAGAAGAGCAGCTGTACAGCTCTGTCGGCCCGGTCCCGGGCATCATCGGCTGCCACCTCGGCCGCCTCAGCATATACCTTCGCGCGTTCCGCGGGCGGGCCGCCGAAGCCTGCCTCGACAAGGGCATCTACCGAGTGCAGGAGCGCCTCGGCCTGGGACACAGCCTGATCGACCTGAGCCACGAGCTGGCGCAGGGCCACGTCGACGGGCTCGGGTGCCCCGAAAGCACGCGAGGAGCATACCACGCAGAGCTTCTTGGCGGCATCCGCGATGTCATCCTGAGCGCTCAGCAGGCTGAGGAGATCGCGGCGGGAGATGGGCAGCCGCACATCGGAGGGCATCACGTCGCGGATCTCGTTCATGAGCTCGTCGGCGCGCTCCTCGGCCCTCGCGATCGCCTCGGCGAGGGCCCGCACCTCGTCATTCCTGCCCTCCAGGAAGGCCTCAACGAGTCCTCTGATTGCCCGGCCAGCCTCTAGGGATTGCTCCCGGTGCGCCCGAAACGGCTCAAAGGGGGACTTGCGGAATAGGCCGCCGATGCCGAGCATGGCCAATCACCTCCGTGTGCATGGACCACCGGCCGCTGTGTTCACGCGGCCCTGGAGGGGACCTTCCGACAGCGCCTAATCCCCGAGGCCGTAGATCCTCCACACCTCGTCCACAATGGCGCTCTGGTCCGTCGAAGCACACACAAGATGCGGGCGCTCGTCGCCCGCGGGTCGGGTGAACCCCTGGTCATCCACAAGGATCGGCACCCGCTCAGTCGCGCAGGTACTCGGGTCTGCGGCCTGCAGAACAGCCACGGCGTCGAACAGCACTGGCGGATAGGGCCCGCCGGCGTCCCCGTGGGTCCTGGCGAGGGCGGCGAGGGTCCGATGCCCTAGATTCCGGCTCGACTCGAGCTCGGCCATCTGCGCGGCGCTGGGGATGGCCTGGCCGCACACGTCCAGGCCGACCATGGTCGTTGGCAACGCGCTGTCGAAAACGACCTGCGCGGCCTCGATGTCCTGGGTGATATTCCACTCCGCGTGTGGCTCCGGCGCCCCACCGTAGCCGATCTTGTAGGACCCTGCCATGCACACGAAGCTCTTGAGCTTGCGGGCCGCAGTAGGATCGAGCCTGAGGGCCTCCGCGACATTTCGCTGCGGTCCGATAGCCACAAGCGTCAGTTCGCCGGGGCGCTCGTTCGCGAGCCGCACAATGGCCTCGGGGGCCGTCTCCTCGGGAGGGTACCAAGTATGGTCCTCGGCCCAGCTCCCATAGGAGTAATGCGGGGAGCCACCAGGGCTTGTTCGGCCCGTGAAGACCGGGATGTCGAGCCGATTCAGGGAGACAAGGAGCTTACGGACGAGACGGCCGCGGACGCCATCGGGATCGTGGACCGTCGTGATAGCGAGCACGTCCAGCCGTGGATCGAGCACCGCGGTCGCCACGGCGAAGCAATCATCCACGTCGGAACCGATGTCCGTATCCAGAATGACAGGGATGGGTGCGGCCGGTGGACCCACCGGAGCCGCGATACATAACACGCTGAGTGCGAGCATCATGCTCTCACCGCCTCATTCCCGCGGGCCTCGGCGGCCGGCGCCTCCAGGGGAGGCAAGTCCACGCCATAGGCCCGCGCCAGGATCTCCGAAATGTGCGCCACCCGAACGGGCAGCTCGTGCCGACGAGTTCCGTACGCAAGCTGGGTGATGCAAGCGGGGCAGGCGGTTGCCAGCACCGTGGCCCCCGTCTCCTCCAGCCACCCCATCTTCCTCGCGAGGATGTTGCGGCTGATCCCGACATGCTCGATCCCGTACGAACCTGCGCCGCCGCAGCACCAGCTCGCTTCCTTCATCTCCGAGAAACGCAAATCCGCCACCGAGGACAGCAGATTCCGTGGAGGAGTGGTGAGTTTCTGGTGACGAGACAGATGACAAGGGTCATGATAGGTGACATGCACGCCCACTGGTTCCGGTGGCGGCGGGGCGATCATCTCCACGTACTCAGCCAGGTCCACCGTCAACTCCCTGACGCGATCCACCTCAGCGGAGTCGAGGCCGATGAGATCCGCCGCATGGCGCAGGTGGCTCGAGCAGGAGCCGCAGTCTGTGACGACGGCATCGAGAGGGCCCGCCTCGCGGTAGACCCGGGTCGCGTCGAGGAGGTGCTGGGCCGCGGCATCCCAGTCGCCATAGACGTAAGCGGGCAGGCCGCAACAGGCGTTGGGCAATGGAACGACCTCGCTCCCCAGGGCGCTGAGGAGGCGTACCGTGGCTTCGCCGCCGTCGGGCGCGAGCATGTTCATACCGCAGGAGACGAAGTACCCGACTCGCCGCGTGGCACCGGCAGGGGATAGGCGCAGGCGCCTGAGCCGCTTCGTCAGCAGCTCTTTGGGCGGGCTTCCCAGCCACTCCAAGGCTACCCCGGCCCGGGGCTGTAGTCTAAGCAGGCCGGTGACCTCAGCCGCCTTGGCGAGGCCCCAGTCGATCCCGCGGAAAGCCAGCGATGCCGCCAGCTCTAGCTTCGAGCGGTCGCCGAGAAGCTCACGGAAGAGGATATCGGTGACGGGATTACGGCCCCACTTCATGAACCACTCATGTCGGGCGATGCCGACGATGACGTCCGTCTCCGCCTGAGGGGCGCAAGCCTCGACGCACGCCCGGCACATGAGGCACTCGAAGAGGATGGGCGCGTAGTCCTGAGTGAAGGGCAGCCGTCCCTGGGCAGCCGCCTTCACGAGTTGGATTCGCCCCCGGCCACATGAGGACTCCACTCCGGTGGCACGAAACACGGGGCAGGGAGGCTGGCAGTAGCCGCAGCGGTTGCACCGTTCGCTCTGGGATATGGCGTCAGAGAGCGCCAACAGGCCATCCGATCCTCCCAGCGCGAGCCAGGTCTGGAGCCGCGCGGGGCAGAAGTCGCCCGTCCATCAAAGGACGTCCTATCCGGGGAGGTACTCTTCGTGCCAAGCTCACTCAGTCTTTTGTCCACCCTCCTGGCCCTTACCTGCCTCTCGGCCCTGGGTCAGAGCCCATTCCAGCGCAATATCGTGCAGAATCCATCGTTCGAGGAGTCTGTGGGAGGCGCTCCGGCGGAATGGCAGGTCGAGTCCGGCCAGGCCGATGCCCAATGGACCCTTGCCCAAGGCGAGGGCCGTAGTGGGGACAACGCTCTGAGGGTTACGAACAGCACCGAGCGCTCCCCGCATGTTTTCGGGCGCGTGTTCCAGGAGGTCAGCCTCGACGCGGGCGTGACCTACACTCTGAGCGCTTACTTCCGGTCAGACGAGCCGGGCGAGGCTTGGCTCGGCGCGGGGACAGACTGGGGCCACCGTTTCCACGTGCCCGTGTGTCCGCAATGGACCCGCGTCACGGGCACCTTCGTCGCCGAGGGGGGCCGGACTCCGATCATGTTCATCTCCGAGTCCCCCACCAGTGGGATTCTGATCGACGATGTCCAGTTGGAGCGGGGACCTGAGGCGACACCCTTCGTCTACCTTCGCCCGCCCGGCGAGGGCGAACTGCGGGTGGACACTCTGGATCTGGACATCCCCGACGCCGGCGCCAACCTCCTCCCCAACTCGAGCTTCGAGATGGGGGAGGGTGTGCCCGACGGGTGGAGCTTCAACCCGCGCAACACCGACGCGACCCTCCTCCTCGACCACACCCGCGCGCGCACGGGTGTGCGATCGGTCCGGGTCACGAACAGCACGCCATTCGGCGCGCACGTCTATGGCATGATGGCCAGCACACAGTCCATCGACGTCGAGCCCGACACCACCTACACCCTCAGCGCCAGCTTCCTCACCGCGGACGACACCCTCTTCTGGATCGGCGGCGGGCCGGACTGGAACGTACGGCTCATCGCGCCGCCCACAGAGGGCCGTTGGGCGCGCGCCTCGACCACATTCCGCACAGGCAAGGATCAGCGACAGTTCGACCTCGTCAGCGTGACCGAGAGCCCAACGCGGGGCGTCTGGATCGATGACGTCAAACTCGAACCGGGCAGCGTCGCGACCCCCTACGTGCCCGAGGACTCACTCGGGGACTGCAACCTGGAAATCGACGCGCCCCCGGAGATTGCGGCCGATACGACGATCACCCTCCACATGTGGGCCTGGAACGCTCCGGGTACCGGCGCCGCACGCGTCACCGTGACCATCGGCGACGGCGGACCCACGGCGGAGACAACCGCGCCTGAGGGGCTCTCGCTCATCCGCATCCAATACGGCCTCCACGACGGGTTCACATCTCCACTCGCCATCCGCGCGTCACTCGCCACCGCCGATGGCCGGGAACTCGCCACGACCGAGGACACACTCAGCATCGTGGCCGCACGAGAGCAGGCGGAACGGCTCGACGCTCTCAGCGACACGACCGCGGCACTGCGCGCGCGGCTCACCGAGTGCACGGCACGCGGCCTCGACGGCGCCTACCCGCTCGGCAAGATCACCATCCTGGAGCAGTTCGGGGCGTTCGTCGCCGAGGACCTCGCCCACGGCGAGATCATCCGAGCGCGGGATCAGATCGACCAGATGGAGGAACTGGCGGCGCGCGCGGCGGACGAACTCGACCGACTCGCCGAGGGCAGCCTCCCGCCGGTTCCCCGCTACCGAACCTCGGACATCACCGTTCGGGACGGCGCCTTCCGGGCGGAGGTCGAGTGGCCCGATGGCCGCGTGGAGGAGGGCTACCCCGTCATCTTCACCGGCTACGGACACTTCGGCGCCGTCAAACGCGATATCGAGGTCTTCCCCGACTACGGCGTCAACATCATCCAGATCGAGTTCGGCCCGAGCTCCGTGTTCCCAGAGCAGGGGGTAGAGGACCTCTCCGTGGTGGATGAGCACATCGCGCTGCTGGACCGGGCCGCGGCGGCTAACGTGACGGTGAATCTCCTCCTCTCGCCACACTACCTCCCCGACTGGGTATACAAGGCGTATGAGAACGCCGGCGGAGTCGATGGCGGGTTCATCCGCTTCTCGGTCGACTCGCCGGACGTGCGGGCGATCCATGAGCGCTTCCTCCGGCTGGTCATCCCGCGCCTCGCCGGCCATCCGGGGCTTCACAGCTTCTGCCTGTCCAATGAGCCGGTCTACCGGAACGCGACGGCCGATCCCGAGAACCGGCGCAAGTACACGGAGTGGCTCCAGGCGCGATACGGTGACCTGGGGGCCGTTGAGGCGGCACACGGCGCCGCCTACGACTCCTTCAGCGCCGTCCCCGACTACTACAGCCAGGACCCCGGGGACATGACACCCCAGGCGGCATACGACTACATGCGCTTCAACGATGAGCGGTTCGCCGACTGGCACCGGTGGATGGCGGACATCATCCACGAATACGCCCCCGATGCCCTCCTCCACGCCAAGCCGATGGCTACGGCCTTCTCCCGCACCACTCTCGACCACGGCACGGACCACGAGCTGTTCAACGGCTTCTCCCAAGTTGCGGGGAACGATAGCTGGAAGTACATCGCCGGCATGGGGGTGGAGTACGCGAACGGGTGGCAGGGCCAGAACATGTACTTCGACCTTCTCCACTCGGTTGGCGGTATGCCGATCTTCAACTCGGAGAACCACCTCATCCCCGACCGGTTCGCGCGTCCGACGCCGCCCAACCATGTGCGCAACGTGCTATGGCAGGCGGCGATCCATGGGGAGGGCGCCTCGACCACGTGGGTGTGGGAGCGGACGTTCGACGCGCGGTCGGACTTCGCAGGCAGCATCATGCACCGGCCCGCGTGCGTGGATGCCCACAACCGGACCGGCCTCGACCTCCTTCGGCTCGGGCACGAGGTGAACGCCCTCCAGACCGCGGTCGGTAGGGTAGCGATCATCTACAGCAGGGCGAGTCTTCACTACAACCCGGAGTGCGAGCGTGTCCTGCTCCGGGCATACGAAGCCCTGAACTTCGCCGGGGAGAAGATCGAGTTCATCACCGACCGACAGTTGGCTTCAGGGAAGGCCCCGACATACGCCGCGATCGTGGCTGCTGGCACGACACACCTGCCCGCCTCCGCCTTGGAGGGGCTTCGGGACTACCAGGCTGGCGGGGGCAGGATCATCACCGTCGGTCCCGACGCCCTGGGCCGGGATGACTACGGCCGCTCCGTGGCCGAGCCGATCGAGTCCGACTTCGCCGTTGATGAGGCGGTTCCCGTGGAGCTTCGGGATGCTCTGACGCCGATCCTGGCGGCGCTTCCTGGTGGCCGGCCCGTGCATGTCCTGGATGCGGACACGGATCAGGAGGCGTGGGGGGTGGAGTGTCTCTCGGTCGAGTTCGAGGGGAGGACCTTGGTGAACCTGACGAACTACCTCACGGAGCCCGCCCGGGTGCGGCTGTCGGAGGTCGGCGATGGCTCACTGACAGACCTCATCAACGGTGGCTCGGCCGGAGATGTCATCGAACTGGAGCCGCTGGAGGTGGCGCTGTTGGCGATCGAGTGGGCGGCCGTCACTCGATGATGACATCGATCCGCTGGATGCTCATCTCGACGAACACCACGCGTCGACCGTGGGCGCCCGCGTCAACCTCGATGAGCGTCGTGTACACGCCCGGCGGCAGGTCGCCAGGCGCCGCCGTGACAGTCACCTCGCCATCGCCGACGCCATGCGGCGGGGAAGCGATGAGCCACGGCTCCGTGGCCGCCGCGGTCCAGTCCATCATGCCCTCTGCCCCGGCCGTGATGTCGGTGATCGCCAACAAGCCCTGCCCCGCCCCCTCGAAACGGAGCTCGAGGGGCTCTACACGGAGCCGGTCGTCCGCAGGTATCACGGTCAGCGGCGCCCTGGCGGAAAGCCCGCCCGTCCGCAGCGCCTCCGCCACCAGGACCGTGGAACCCTCCCGCAGACCGGCCACGATGCCCTTGCTGGTGACCTCAGCCACCGAGCGATCCTCACACCGGAACTCCACGGGGTAGCCCGGCAACACGCGGCCACCGGCATCGCGGACCTGCGCTAGGGCCGTGCGGGTCGAGCCCTCAGAGAGGGTCGCGGGACCATCGAGAACGATCTCCACCGTGACAGCATCCTGGAACCCCTTGGGCTCGACCAGTAGATTCACGCTGCCCTCGGCTCCCCCGGCAGTCGCCCTCACCGTGACGGGCCCCATCGCCCGCCCGGTGACCCGTCCATGGCGATCGACCGTCGCGCGGGACGTGTCCGAGACCGACCACTCGAAAGAGGAGAACCCCTCCCACCGCTCGCCTGATGGAGAGAAGGCCAGCTTGCGCAGGGGCAGGACCTCGCCCACCTCGACGAACCCGACGCCCTCGGCGCCGGACAGATCGATCCGTCCGATAGAGCCGGCGGGCGCTTCTGAGCCGCGAGTGACGGCGCCAGGCAGGGTGATGAGCACAAGGGCTGCGCCGCCATACCCGGGCGCCGCGATGGTCAGGGTCCGCAGCCCCGGCTCGACTCCGTAGAGGGTGTACTCTCCCCGCTCATCGGCAAGTGCCTGCTGGCCGGTATCTAGCGAGAGCAGGGCCCCTGGCAGCGCCATGACCGTCTGGATCGTCGGCTCGACGCTGACATAGGGCATCGGCGCATCGTAGGCGAGGCCCGCGTGCCCAGCCGCGGCGGCCCAGGAGTCGGGCGCCGCATCCACCCCGCACGCCGTCTGTCCGGGCGCGACGATGACCTCTCCCATGGCGTCCCCGCCAACGCGCAGCATGTGCGTGCCGTCACGGACCGACGGAAGCAGGTAGTACCCAACCTCGTTCGTCTCACACTCAGCGCCGCCGAGGGACACGCGGGCGCCCACCCGTGGGCGCAGGCCGAACCGGGGGCAGGGGCTGAGCAGCGTGCCCTCCGGGGATTCGTAGGCCCACCCGACAGCGGCTCCGCGGCCCCCCGAGCCCCCCTCCGACGAGCCGAGGCACGTCGTCTGACGCCAGCGCACCTCGAAGGATGTGGCTGCCGAGGGGGCCATTCCCATGTCGGGGCCCAGCCAGATCCGGGCCGTGCGTTGGCCCACGGGCACATGGCCCATGGCCAGGAGGCCTCCCTCGTTGGTGCGCGCATAGCCGCCTGTGTCGAGCAGCAGCGCCGCGCCGGGAGCCGGAGTGAGGCCGGGCTCGGTGGAAGGCCGCGGACGGAGCGCGACGCCGCCCTCGGCGTCGGTGTAGACAAACCCCACCACGCGGCCCACGGGCGCGAGTTCGTCCACGGCATCGGGCGCCACAGGCGGGTCATCGTCTGGGGGCTGGGTGTCATTGAGGATAGGCGCGCAGGCGGCCAGCAGGCATCCAAGGAGGCCCAGAGCCAGGCCGATCGCCAAGCTCCGGAAGCCGAGTGACCCTGTCGCGGCATTGCGTAGCATAGCCGCCGGGCATCCCTTCCGGCGTGCCCCCTCCGGCGCGCTCCCTCTCGCTCCCCGGAGGAGCAGGCCGGTGGAGACCGTGACACGAATCGACTAGACACGCAAGCGGGCGCAAGGATGTGGTCAACGCGCTCGGAACGGGGATTGTAGCATGGTTCGAGCCCTGGCCGTAGCCGCCGTGGCGGTGCCGCTGTGCCTCCCGCTGTGGGCGCAGGAGCGGCAACCGGCCCCCCGCCTCTACGCGATCTATGAGCCGGTGGTGAGCGCCTCAGATCTGCCCATCCTGCAGCGCATACGGCCCGAACTCGTGTGCCGCGGGTGGTTCAAGTGGGCCGGGGCACGGGACTACCGCGCCGACGAGTGGATCCTGCGGCGTTGCCACCAGCTAGGGATCCGGGTGCAGGGCGGGGTGACGGTCGCCGCCATCTACCCCGACGAGAACGGCATCACCGAAGAGCAGTTCCTCGACTACGCGACCCGTGATCCGCGAGGCGAGCTCGTGCCGGTCTCAGGTTGGTACCATGTCGCCCTGCACAACCCCGCTCTGCGGGAGTACATCAAGGGCTTCGTGCGTGCCCAGATCGACGCGGGCGTGGATGGCATCTGGTTCGACGAGATCGAGGGGATCTACGGATGGGTCCATGAGGGCTATGACGCCCATACCATCCGGGCATTCACCGACTACCTGGTGGGCAAGTACGTGAACGAGATGGGCTGGGCCGAGGATGATCCGCGGTTCCTGACCGAGCTCGGGGTGGATCTGACCCAGTTCGGACCGACGATACGAGACTTCGACTACCGCGAGTGGCTGTTGGCGAGCCGCGCGCCGGATGGCGGGCTCCTGTCGGACGATCCCTGGCAGGGCCCATGGGATGAGCCATGGCTCTCGGCCAACCCGCTATACAGGGAGTGGGGTCACGCCTGGTGTCCCGATCCGCGCAGCCAAGCGACCTTCCAGGGCCGCGCGGTGCTGGAGTTCTGGCGCGAGTTCGTTGACGATGCCCGTGAGTACGCCCGTCGGACGACGGGGCGAGACCTCGTCATCACCTGTAACGAGAACGGCACGCCGAGGCCTTGGGTGGACTTCCAGCAGCCCCATGATGGGGCGCTGCCCCAAGTGACGCCCGAGGGCGACCTGGATACCACCTACCGCTGCCTCCCGTGGGTGGAGGAGCGCGTCCGGCTGGCGGCCGAGGTCACGCCGGACGCGCCGGTTGTGCAGTTCGTGGACTGGCCTGGTGAGTCGGACCGGCTCGTCTCGCTGCCCCAGGCGCAGATCGCGACCTTTCTGCACACCTACGTCCCCGAGGCTTATGCGGGAGGGGCGCTCTTCGCGCTGCCGGTGAAGGGTTACACCTACGAGGCGGCGCGGCACGGGATGCTCCGTGACACAGCACTGCTCGCCGACCATCTGCGACGGTACGATGAACTGCTGTTCGAGGGAACCGTACCCTCGGCCATGGGTGTCCAGGTGGAGCGCGATGACGTCGAGGTCAGAGTGCGCGAGAACGCCCACCGAAAGATGATCCACCTCATCGACCATCGGCCGATCACGGACCGCGAGGCGATCGATCTGGCGATAACAGTCGGTCCGGTCGAGGGCTACGTCTGGACCGTGTCCACGCGACAGCCCTTCGAGCTAGGGCTGACCGTGGAACCGGGCGGCAGACTGGTCGTGGAAGGGTTTCGAGACAGCGCTCTGGTCGCTATCGAGGACGTCTCGCCGAGCGTGTCGGGACGCGTGCTGAACCGAGAGGGTGAGCCGATCGCGGGAGCAGTGGTGACGTGGGTGCAGGGCAGCCCCGAAGCCCAGCCACTCCCATCGGGCTCGGCGCGGCGAGTGGAGAGCCTGGGCCGGGTGCCCGTCGTCCGATCCGCGCAGACGGACTCGGAGGGCCGGTGGGCGATGGCGGGGCTGCCGGGCGGTAGCCTCTATGTGCAGGCGGAAGGCTACCAGCCGGCGGAGACGCGAGGCGGAGAGATGCGGCTGGATCCTGCCGAGGGGGTGAGGGCGGTTGTCTTCCTGGTGGATCATCTGGGGTGTCTGGTACCGGGTCAGGCCATCTGGGAGACCGCGCCGGGGCTGCGTGTGGCGACGGTCACGGACGCCTTCGGCGCGGCGCGCATAACGGTGCCCTCGGATCGCGACGTGGCCCTGAACGCCGTCGATCCCGTGTTCCTCACTCGGGTCACATCGAGCATTGCCGGAGAGCCCGAGGGGCCGTTCCTGACACTGCAACTGCCCCCACCGGACCAATGGATTGGCGACTTCGAGATGGGGCCCTCATGGACGCCGAACGATGCCCGCAAGAGCGCGGGCGAACCGGCGGTGACGCGGATCGGACTGGTGGAGGACGGACCGCACAGGGAGGCATCCGTGTGCGCGGAGATCTCGTTCGACGGCCTACCGGAGGGGGGCTGGGCCAACGCCTACTCCCAGCCGGTTGACTTGTCGCCCTACAACGCGATCCGCTTCTGGTACGCTGGCGAGCCGTCGGCCCGAGGAGCGGCCATCACGCTGCACTGCCTTGGGACCGGCGACGGCGAGCGGTTCCTCCGCGCGCCCGTAGGCCTTGGAGGTGAGGGCTGGCAGGAGGTTGTGGTCGACCTCGGCGAGTTCACCGACGCCGTGGGCGGACCGCGACCGGAGGATCTGCAGCGCGTGAGCGTCCAGGTGTCCGTGTCAGGTGGGGGGCCGTTAGAGCCCTGGAATGTGCGACTCTGGGGCCTCCGGGCCTATCGGCGTGGTGAGTAGGGAGCACGGGGTTTGCTGCCGTCAGACGTCAGGAAGCGGCTGAGGAGGATCGCGGCGGGTGAGGTGAGGACGAGTCCCTCCGCCCCGCCGCCCCCTGAGCCGCAATGGGTCGCGGAGCCGGATTGTTTCCTCGACACCGCCCCCATTCTATTCCCGCGCCTACCCTCCGAGCGACTGGAGGAGGCGCTGGGCGGCTATGAGGTCCTAGGTTCGGACGGCGATCCCTTCTGGTACATCGAGCTACCGCTGCGCGAGGAGTGGCCCGAGTCCGCAGACAGGCTGGAGCGACTGGCGGCGACACTGGATGGCTCTGCCGATGGATTCCCGGAGGGCCTGGAGCCCGCGCTCACCGCTGACGTGGAATCGCTGCTCTTCCTGGACATCGAGACCGGCGGCTTCATAGGCAACCCCGTGTTCCTCATCGGCGGCCTCGATCTGCCGACCGCAGGTCCGCGGCTGCGGTTCTGGCTGGCTCGGGACTTGGATGAGGAGATCCCACTTCTCGAGCGTTTCGGTGAGGAGTGGGAGCGGTACGGCTGCCTGGTGACCTACAACGGGAAGTCCTTCGACTGGCCCTTCATCCGCGACCGGATGACCCTGTGGCGCCTGCCGGTCCCCGATCCTCGGCCGGCGCATGTGGACCTGCTCCACGTTGCGCGACGGCAGCTCCGCCACGACATGCCCAACTTCCGGCTCAAGACCCTCGAGAAGCACTTCCTCGGCCGCCAGCGGGATGGGGATCTCCCCTCAGACCAAGTGCCCCAGGCCCTCTACGATTTCGGCGCGACCGGCGACCCGGCCATCGTGGCGCCCATCCTGCAGCACAATGCCATCGATCTGGTAACATTGGCGGAGCTTCTGGCCCGATTCTTGGAGAGGCTATAGTGGATGGACCGGCCTGTCACCTATCGCGCCGCCGAGAGCACGGGCGATCCCGCCCTGGCGCCTTCCTTCGCCGCCATGTTCATAGGCTCCGGGGTGGTCGCGGCTCTGGCGGGAGCTCTCTACCGCGACGTTCTAGGTGACCTAGGGTTCGCCGTCATCATCGGCCTGGCCGTCCTCATGGGGCTCGTGGCCCTGGCCATCCTCTTCCTGTTGCGCCGCAACGTCCTGTTCGCCATCGCCTCGGCTGACACAGGTATGCTCATCCGCTGGGGATACGGCGGCCGCACCCGGGTACCCTGGGACGATGTCGCCCGAGTCCTCCGAACGCGGGAACGGCTAGACTCGCCGACAGCGACGCTCAACCTCCTCGTGAGGCCCCGGCACCGCGTCGTCTTCCCCCCGGGCGAGGGTCAAGAGGAGCTCTACAGCCTCTGCGCCCGAGTCCTGGACCGGAAGCGCCCCAAGGGGACGAAGGGCAAGAAGCCCCCCCGGCCGCCGAGGCCCGACGAGGGTGACACGAGGGACGTCTGGGCCGACATCAACGGTCCCCTCGCTCTGACCTGGTCCCTCGCGAAGCTCGCGTCCCTCATCGTCGGGGGAGTGTTCGTCGTCACCGCGGCCGACCGAGACGACCCGCTCCTGGCGGCGTTGTATGTCGCCATCGCCTTTGTGATCGTCGTGCCGCTTGCGCTCTTCCCGCCCTCGGGGGCCGCGATGGTCGTTCGCGCGAATGCCTCGCCACGGGGCCTCACCTACCAGAGCGTCGTCTTCGGAACACGGACCATCCCGTGGGAGCGGCTCGCCATGGCAAGGCTCTACATTCCAGGGCAGGCGGGTAAGCTCACCATGCGCTTCGTGGAGCTTTTCGACGTCGATGGTGGACGGCTGCTCATCCCGCGCCCACGCAACCCGCAATTCTACGCCTACATTGACCGCCGACTGGGATCCGGACTGACGAGCGGCTCCCGCTGACACTGAAAGGGGTATTGCATGGAACTCATCCGACAACCCTCCCACGGCGCGCTGTATGTCGAGGGCTTCGAGAGTGAGGCGCTCCAAGGCCGCGCCTCGGTCTGGATCTACCTCCCGCCCGGCTACGAGGACGAGCCCAATCGCCGCTATCCCGTCCTCTATCTCCTCCACGGCGCTTGGGGTTGGGAGTTCGACTGGGCGACCAAGGGATCCGCATGCGAGACCGCTGGCCGCATGATCTCGGCCGGCGAGGTCGAGCCGCACATCATCGTGATGCCGAATGACGGCTTGGCCGGCGTTGGGTCCCTCTACGTGAACTGGCGCGGCGCCCGGCCACGGTATGAGGACTGGATCACCCGCGATCTGGTTGGGCTCGTCGACTCCCAGCTCCGCACCATTCCAGAACGCGAGGGCCGGTGTATCGGGGGCCTGTCTATGGGCGGCTACGGGGCTACGAACCTGGGCCTTCGGAACCGCACTCTCTACCGGTCTATCACGAGCCACAGTGGCTTCTTCGATGTGCGCGGCCTGTCCGAGCTCTTCCAGCCGGTATACGACCACGCCCTCGGCAGCCCCGAGCGCATCCGGGCGAACAACCCCATAGAGTACGTGGAGGACATCCCCGCCGAGGAGATGCCTGCCCTGCTCTTCGATTGCGGCACCGAGGACTTCCTGTACCAGGGCAACGTCGCATTCGCGGAGCGGCTGAAGGAGCTGGGCCTCCCTCACACCTACCGTGAACACCCCGGAGCGCACACCTGGGAGTACTGGTCGGAGCATCTCGTCGACCAGCTTGTGTTCCACTTCGGTCGCTGAGGGGATGAGGCGGTGAGCGGGGTCCGCTGGCAACGGGTGAGCCTAGTCTTCCGCAAGGAGTTGCTGGAGGCTCTCAGGGACCGGCGGAGCCTCATGGCGATGTTCGGCGTGCCGCTGCTGGTGTACCCGCTCATGATGCTGGGCATGGGCTTCCTGGTCCAGCTCGGCGCCCGCAAGCTCGCCGAGGAGCCGAGCCAGATCGTGGTTCAGGGCGCCGAGTCTCTCCCTGGGCTCGATGAGGCGATCGCCCGCAGCCCCGAGGAGCCGGAGATCTCCGTCACACCTCCGGAGCCCGCCGAGGCCCTTCGCGAAGGCGTCATCGACGCGCTGGTTACCATCTCCCCCGACGAAGGGGGGGGCGTGACCGTCGAGATCCAGCTCGACGAGTCGAAGAGCCGAAGCGCCGTCGCGGAGACCCGGATTAGGGAGCTCCTCGCCGACCTCGAGGCTGAACGAGTGGGGGATAGCTTCGAGGAACACGGGCTTGCCAGGAACCTCGCGAACCCTATCGAGATCACCTTGGCCGACGTGGCGCGGCCGGGAGCTATGGGTGGCAAGCTGCTCGGCACAATGGTCCCCGCGATGTTGCTCATCAGCGCCGCTCTGGGGGGGTTCTACCCCGCGGTCGGCGCGATCACCCGAGAGCGCGAGGTCGGCCTTGCGGAGGTCCTCTTCGTCGCGCCCATCACGCGCACGGAGCTGCTCCTCGGCAAGGTTGGCCTCGTGACCCTCGCCGCGCTCCTCACCGCTCTCCTCAACCTGGTGAGCATGGGCCTGGTCGCGTCCAAGATCGGCTCCTCGCTCACCGAAGGCACGAGCATCACTCTCGAGCCGGCGAGGGTGGCTCTGGCGTATCTCGCCGCCATGCCCGCCGTGTTGCTCCTTGCCTCAGCCGTGCTCCTGGTCGCCACCATGGCTCGGACCTATCAGGAGGCGGGACACTACTCCACGCCGGTGATGCTACTAGGCTCCCTGCCCGCCTTCGTCGTGCTCGCCGAGCCTGACCTGACCCTACACCTCGCCGCCGTGCCCATCGTGGGAACGGCTCTCGTGATGCGCGACGTGCTGATGGGCGAGGAGGGCGTCCTCCTGCCCGCTCTCGTGTCGGCGGCTTCGACCCTGGTGCTAGCGGCGCTGGTGGTGCGTTGGGCCGCGGCCCTCTACTCGCCCGACCACCTGGAGGGTGGAGGCTGGACCGCGCTGAAGCCCGCGGCCCTTGCCTCTCGGGCTCGATCGGAGCAGTACGTCGCTCCTAGCCTTGGCGAGGCCCTCGGCCTCTTCCTGATCGTCCTCGTGCTGTTCTTCTACGTGGCTCCCACGGTGACGGACGTGGGCCTGGTGCAGTCCCTCGCGACGACCCAACTGCTCGCGATCGCCCTGCCTACCCTGGCCTACGCAGCCCTCTACGGGCGCTGGATGCCGCGCCTGCTGGCTCTCCGGCTTCCTCGCCTGGGCGGAGCAGTCGGAGGGTTGCTCATCGGCATAGGCGCCCCAGCGATAACCATTCCCAGCCTCGTGGTCCTAGAGAAGATCCTCCCGGCGCCCATCGCCGAGGCCGCCGAGATGTACCTCCCCATGACGGAGGCCATCCTGGCACGGCCCTGGCTCATGATCCCCCTCCTGTCGCTACTGCCGGCGGTCTGTGAGGAGCTCCTGTTCCGGGGCGTCATCCTCTCCGGCCTGCGCAGCCACATGAACGTGCATAGCGCCGTCGTGTTGGGCGGCATCCTGTTCGCCGCCGCACACCTCGATCTCCAGGGGATGGTGCCGAGGACCCTCCTCGGCATCGCCCTGGGCTATCTGTTCGTATATACGGGTTCCATCGTCCCCTCGATGTTGCTTCACGCCGCCAACAACGCCACAGCCCTGGTGCTCGCCGTCGTCGTCGAGTCCACGGGCTCAGGCTCGGAGGTCACCGATCTCCTGACCTTACCCGGTGTGTCCACCTACCTGGCCATCGGGGTGATCTGCGTTGTGGCGGGAGCCCTTCTAGCGGCTCGAAAGGGGAGGCCGGCCACCAATGAGGCTGCCGAGCACTCCCGCTAGCCTCCAGGCGGCCCGCATGGAGGCCGAGAGGCGCGCCGTAGCGGCGGGCATGGGGGAGAACGGCGCCGCGATGCTCGCCGCAGCGGTCCACGAGGCGGTCACCAATGCGATCGAGCATGGAAACCGATCGGACCCCTCCCGCTTCGTGACAGTGGAGTTCGAGTCGAGCGAGGGCCGCCTTACTGTACGCGTGCGCGACGAGGGCCAGGGCATCCCCTCGTGCACGGACGATGAAGACATCCTCGGCGAGCGGGGCCGGGGCATGCGGCTCATGCGTGCTCTCGTCGATGAGGTGCGAATAGAGGAGGGGCGGGGCGAGGTCGTGCTGATCAAGGCGATCCAAGGCCCCTGATCCCTAGACCGTTAGGAGGCGAGCGCGTTGGCTCTGCTGCTTACCGTGGACGTAGGCAACACCTCGACCCACGCAGGCGTGTTCGAGGGTGACCAACTCCGAACCAGCTTCCGGTTCGCCACTGAGGCCCGCGTATCCGCGGACACCCTCGGCCTGCTCATGCGAGGTCTGCTCGATCTGAACGGGATCGATGCGTCCGAGGTGAGAGCCGTCTCCCTCGCCACCGTGGTGCCGCCTCTGACTCGTCGGTACGTCGAGATGTGCGAGCGCTACTTCGGAGTAGACCTTCACGTCCTCCGCGCGCAGGAGTGCGGCATTCCCATCGATTACGAGCCCCCATCGTCCGTGGGAGCAGACCGTATCGCAAACGCGGTCGCCGCCAAGGCCCGGCTAGGTGCCCCGGTGATCATCGTGGACTTCGGCACAGCCACGACCCTGGACACCCTAGACCCCCGTGGCCACTACATCGGAGGAGCCATCACCCTGGGGCCCGAGTCGACCCTGGCGGGCCTTTACAGCCGAACCGCTCAACTCCCCATGGTGGATCTGAGCGCCCCGAGCCGCGGGATCGGCCGCAGCACCCAGGAGTCCATCCGCTCGGGCGTTGTCCACGGCATGGCCGGCATCGTCGATGGCCTGGTGAGGCGGTTCAGAGAGGAACTGGGCGCCCAGGCGCCCACCTTGGCCACGGGGGGCCTCGCCCCCATGCTGGTGCCCGTCTGCGAGACGGTCTCCGAGGTGGTGCTGGACCTCACCCTTCAGGGTATCCGCATGGTGTGGGAGAATGCCGCGGGGAGGGCTCAGTGAGCCGATCAGCAGGCGATTTCGAGCGCGCATGGAAGTCTTGGCATGCTGGATCCCATGAGTAGGATGAGGATGCGCCAGGCATGAACGTGGTTCTTATCCTGGCCGTAGTGGTGGTCAGTGGCGTCGTCGCGTACATCGGCGACATCATCGGCAAGCGGCTGGGCAAGAAGCGAGTGACCCTCTTCGGCCTCAGGCCTCGCCAGACGGCGGTGCTCATCGCCGTGGTCACGGGCTGCCTCATCACCATCGGCACCATATGCGCCGTTGCCCTTGCCTCCAACAGCGCCCGCGTGGCCCTCTTCCACCTCGATGAGCTCTACGCCCAAATCGCCTCCGCCGAGGAGGCCGTGCGCGAGGCTCGGGAAAGCGCCGCCACGGCCCAGAGGGATCGGCAGGCCGCCCTCGATGACCTGGAGTCGAGCGAGGCCTCGCTCGCGGAGACCCAAGAGGGACTCGCCCGCGCCAGCGAAGCGCGGGAGGAGGCCCTTGTCCGTGCGGAGCAGGCGGCGGCGACGGCCCAGGGTGCGGAGCAGGAGGCTGCCGCCGCCCGGAGCGAGCTCGGCCAAGCTACCACCCAGGTGGGGGAGCTCCGAAGGCAACAGGAGCAGTTGCAGGGCGACATCCAAGGGCTGGAGGAGGCGAGAGCCGAGGCCGAGGGACAACGCGACGCCCTCGTGGTGGAGGCCGGACGCCAGCACTTCGAGGGGAGCCTACCCCTCTTCGGATACCGCTCCGATCTGCCCGCCCAACTCGTCGCCCTGCAGCCTGACCGCGAGCTTGCCCGTATCACCTTGGCCCAGCGAACCGACTCCGGCTCGGCGATCCGTGCACTCTACGGGCTCCTCGAGGACACGACCCGGGTGGCCCAGGCCGCCGGCACCGCGAGCTACGACTTCCCCGGGGATGGGGTTGACGCGACCACCGGCCTCGACCTGATTCTGCTAGGGGCGGAACTCCAGCCGCGAGATGACTGGCACTTCTACGATCTGGCCGAGCGCAACCAGGCCTACGACGCCTACCTGAACCGCATCGCGACGCGAGCCGCTGATCTCTCTCAGCGCGGCGAGGTCTACATCCTCTCCCGCGTCGGCCCCTATGCGGTGCCACGCAACCGGCCCGCGATCATCACCTTTGAACTGGGGTTGGTCGAGTCGGCGCGGTTGCCGGTCGGGACGGTGTTGGCGACGGAGGTCGTGACCATCGGCACGGAGCGGGACGACGTCGCCCAGGCGTGCTACCGGCTCGTCTCGATGGCGCGGGAGAGGGCCCGGGGAGGAACGGAGCCAGGCGGAACGTATCGCGGGGTCATCAACCCCCAGCTCATTCCCGATCCAACCTACTCCATGGTCGAGGGGACCGTTGCCGAGGTGCGGCGCCTGCACGGGGACCTCAGCCTCGACGCCAGACTCGCCTGCATCATCATCGCCGACCCGACATGGGATGCCAGTGAGGGCGACCGAGGGTATCTGAACACCGATGTGCCCCTCTACCGGATCGATGTCCAGCCAGCCCTCTAGCTCCATGCGTCGAGTGGTGGCCGTGGACCCGGGCCGCCAGAAGACGGGCATCGCCGTGGTGCGCGCTGACGGAGGGTGCGACCACCGTCAGGTTGTGCCGACCGCCGAAGCGCCCGTGCTGGCCCGGCGACTGCTCGCCGAGCACGAGGCCGAGGCGGTGGTGGTAGGGGACCGCACCGGTTCCAGCCCGATGGTGCAAGAGCTCCTCGCCGAACCGGCGGTCGCCCTGGTGCTGGTCGACGAGCACCGCTCCACGGAGGAGGGGCGCCGGCTCTACCTGGACACCGTGCCGGCGCGCGGATGGTCACGACTGCTCCCGCGAGGGCTACGTGCGCCCTCCGGACCGATCGACGACTACGCGGCGTGGGTCCTGGGCCGCCGCTACTTCGACGGGCCCGGCCGACTGCCTTCCTAGGTTCGGCGGCCCAAGGTGCGAGGCCGCCCAATGCCGAACTCGTGAGTGACAACATCCGGTTAGGACGTGGTATCCATGGAACCTATGGAAGTCGGCGTGTTCCTGTGCTCGACCGGCATCTACGATCCGTTGAAGGCCATTGAGAAGCTCAAGGAGCTCGGTATCCGCAACTGCCAACTGCCGCCCCTCGGCGAGGAGTGGCTCAGCCCCGAGAAGGCGGAGACGGTCAAGAAGGCCCTGGCGGAGGCGGGCATCGTTCCCACCACCCAGTTCGTCGGCTTCGAGAACGAGAGCTACGCCAGCATGGCGGCCGTCGAGGAGACGGTGGGCTTCCTCTCTGAGGCGAGGCGTCCCGCGCGGATCGAACACACCAAGAAGATCATCGACTTCGCCGCCATCGTGGGAGTTCCCGCTGTGGCCGCCCACATCGGATTCGTGCCCGAGGACGTCAGTGACCCCCGCTACATGCAGCTCGTCGAGACGGTCCGGGAGCTCTGCGATGCCTGCGCCGCCAAGGGCCTCATGTTCTCGATGGAGACCGGCCAAGAGACGGCCGAGGACATGCGCGAGTTCATCAAGACCGTCAACCGCCCCAACCTCAGGGTCAACTTCGACCCCGCGAACATGATCCTGTACGGCAAGGACAAGCCGATCGAGGCTGTCGGCATCCTGGCCCCCTGGATCGTCTCCGTTCACTGCAAGGATGGCACGTGGCCGACGGCTGAGGGGATGCTCGGCTCGGAGACGCCCCTGGGTGAAGGGCAGGTGGACATCCCGGCCTTCATCGCCAAGCTCAAGGAGATCGGCTACACCGGACCCTTGACGATCGAACGCGAGGCCGGCGATGATCGCATCGGTGACATCACCCGGGGTAGGGCACTCCTGGAGTCCCTCAGATAGGGCTGGCGACCAGCCCGGATGGAGCGGTGTCTTTGTTCAGATCCCAGGTCGCGGTCCGGGTCGCGGTGTTGTGCCTGGTCCTGGCCGGCGGTTGGTGCCAAGCCCAGGATCTTCCCGGAGCCTTCGGAGAGTGGTCGGGGGGGCAGGTGCCCGAAGGCCTGCCCCTGATCGAGCCCGCCCTTGGGGCAGGGCGAGCCATCGTCCTGCACTTCACCGGGGACGCGGGGCCGGACAACGTCGCGCAGACCATCACCCTGAATGACCTGAGGGGCCGCTATGGGAACGATGTCATCTTCCTGCGCGCGGAAGACGAGACGGCGGCGGGTGACCGGCTCTTCGACGCCTTCGGGGCTGCCCGCATCCCCTCGGTGATGGTGCTCGACGCGACGGGTCACATCGTCGCCGTCTTCGAGGGTCTGACGGATGCCGCGCCCTTGGCGGCGGCCATCGACGAAGCCAAGGCCGCGAGCCCCGCGCCGTCCGACAGCCTGAGTGTCTACGAGCTCAGCAACCCCCTCCCCAGCCCCAAGCTCCGAGTCGATCACCCGGCGCCCGCGAGCACGCCGGCGATCCACTCGGCCCTCGAGAGCGGGCGCGCCACGCTCCTCGCCTTCCTTGGCAGCTACTCCCGGTTCAACACGGAGCAGGAAGAGGTGCTTCGGCAACTCGAAGGCGCCCTCGAGGGGCTGGCTGCCCTAGTCGTCTCGGCCGATGAACCAGCGAACGCCGCCGCCTTCAGCGACTACCGCGTTACCGGCGTTCCCACGCTCTTCGTGCTCTCCGCCGACGGCGTCGTGCGCGCCCACTTCGATGGGTTGACGGAACTGACCCCTCTGGCAGCGGCTTGCGCTGACGCCCTCGCCCGGCCCGATGCGCCGCCGCGAGAGCCGGAGATCGTGGAGCCACCGGCCGCGGAACCGGAGCCTCCCGTCAACGCCCTCGCCCCCCACGTGCCGGGTGAACCGGGCGCCGATCTCGAGGTTGGACCGCCCCGCAGCCGCGATAAGGCTGATCCTCCACTTCCGCGGGGGCCCTTCATCGATGACTCGCCACCAGCGCCCAGGGACCTCATCGCCGCCACGGGAGGCGACCCGGGCAACCCACTCAGCCCCGCCGCCGGCGCGGAGTTGGCCGTGGATTCCGCGGCGAACGCGGACTACGGCCCGAGTCGCCTCGTAGATGGGCTCACCTCTGGCGATGCGGCATTCCGCCCATGGGTCTCCTCGGCGGGCCATGATCTGCCCATCGAGATCCGCATCCGGCCTAGCCGCGCCGACATCACCGCCCTGGTATTGCACCCTGCCACGGGGGCCCGGGCGCTGTTCGGCAGCCGTTGGCCGAAGACCGTCGAGGTGCTGCTCGGCACTCCCGATGGAGCGGAACCGCGCTCGCTCGGGCGATATGAGCTGCCCGCTGACGGATCGGCTTTCACGATCGACCTCCCCGATGGCGGAGTGCCGGCCATAGTGGTCCGGATCCTCGCGACTCACGGAGGGTCGGGTGCGTGTGAGATGGCGGAGATCACGGCGAGGTAGACAGGTCCGCGCCTCTCGCCAGAGAGCCATCCAGCGTGTAGCCTGTGGGGAGCCGCGGGGCACTTCCATATGTGGGCGGTCCACCTCAGCCGCACACTGAAGGAGCCACTCAACCATGGAGGGGCGACAGCCCCTAGAGCAGCCTTACCTCAGCGTCGTGGTGCCCGCTTACCAGGAGGAGCGCCGAATCGGCCCCAGCCTCGACGCCATTGTGGCTCATTTGAACGCCCAACCGTACCCGACGGAGATCGTGGTGGTCGGCGACGGTTGCACCGATAACACCGCCGCTGTGGTCCGCGCGAGGGCCGAGGCGTCGCCGGTTCCTATTGCCATGCTGGACAGGGCCGAGAATCGAGGAAAGGGGTACTCGGTCCGTGAGGGGCTGCTCGCCGCGCGCGGGCGGATGCGACTGTTCTCCGACGCGGACCTCGCGACCCCCATCGATGAACTCGACCGCATGCTGGCCGTGACCCACCGGCGTGGCGCCCAGGTTGTCATCGCCAGCCGAGCCCTGCCGGAGTCCGAACTGGTGATCCGGCAGCCCTGGTACCGGGAGACCATGGGGCGGATCTTCAACCTCCTCGTGCGCGGGGCGGGGCTCACCGCGTGTCCGGACACCCAATGCGGCTTCAAGCTCCTATCCGCCGAGGCCGTCGAGCGCGTCGTGCCGCGACTTACCATCGATGGCTTCGGGTTCGATGTGGAACTGCTGTGGGTGGCGCTGAAGCAGGGCCTGGAGGTATGGCAGATCCCCGTTCGGTGGATCGACTCGCCCGCTTCCCGCGTGTCGCCCATCACCGATTCAGCACGGATGTTCCTTGATCTGCTGCAGGTCCGGTTGAACGACTGGCGCGGGCTCTACGGCAAAGGGGCATAGGGGCCTTGCCACGGTTTGCCTAACAGGGTAGTCTTCCGTTTGGTGAGAGGCCGTTGAGGCCCCACCGCGGCATTCTTGAGTACATCGAGCCGCGACATGGAACCAGTCTGGTAGACCCTAACTCGCTCACGCGAGACAGATACCTTCCAGCGAACCCCAGCGTTGCCACCGTCCTGCTTCAAGAGTGCTGACCCCGCGATCTCGGCACGAGCCGAGGCTCTCGCCCTGGGCGAGGTCCGTGGCCGTACCGGATCCAGCTACGCCGACATCGCGGGAGACCTACAGACTCGTTAGCTGGCGAGTGGAAAGACGTGAGTAGTGCACTTCAGCGAACTACAGCTAGACGAACGACTGATGCGCGCGGTCAAGACCATGGGCTTCGAGGAAACGACCCCCATCCAAGAGCGGGCCATCCCCATCGCCTTGGAGGGCCGCGACGTCCTCGGCACCGCCCAGACGGGTACCGGCAAGACGGCGGCCTTCGTGCTGCCGATCCTCCAGCGGCTGCTCGAGCAGCCGCGGAAGAGAAGCCGCATCCGAGTGCTCATCGTGACGCCCACCAGGGAACTGGCGGAGCAGGTCAACGAAGCCGTGCGTAGTCTGGGCCAGTACACCCCCATCAAGTCCGCGGCCGTCTACGGCGGCGTGGGCTTCGACGAGCAGCGCCGAGCCCTGCGCAAGGGCACCGACATCATCGTAGCTTGCCCGGGTCGCCTCCTGGACCACATCGGTCGGGGCCAGGCGGACCTTGGCGGCGTTGAGGTCCTGATCCTCGATGAGGCGGACCGCATGCTGGACATGGGCTTCATGCCCGACGTGCGGCGGATCATCGAGCAGATCCCGCGGAAGCGGCAGACGATGCTGTTCTCCGCGACCTTCCCCGCTGAGTTGACCCGTCTTGCGGCGGACATTCTGACCAAGCCCGAGCGAGTCGAAGTGGGGATGGTGGCCCCGGCCTCGACGGTCGACCACTGGCTCTACCCGGTTCAGCAACAGGAGAAGACCGCTTTGCTTCTCCGGCTCCTGGAGACCCAGGAGCACGAGTCGGTCCTGATCTTCACCCGGACCAAGCACCGGGCCGATCGGGTGACCAGACAGGTCAGGGACAAGGGCTACAAGGCGGCTGTCCTACACTCGGACCGCAGCCAGGGGCAGCGCCAGCGCGCCCTCGACGGCTTCCGAGATGGCCGGTATCAGCTCCTGATCGCCACCGACATCGCGGCCCGTGGGCTCGATGTGCAGGGCATCAGCCATGTCATCAACTACGACATCCCCGGCAGCGCGGACGACTACATCCACCGCATCGGCCGCACCGGCCGCGCGGAACGCACGGGGGATGCCTTGACCCTCGTCACCAGTGATGACCGCGCGACGATCAAGGCCATCGAGCGCTGCCTTGGAGAGCCTCTCCCCGTGCGCGAGGTCGACGACTTCGCGGAGGGTGTTCGCATCCGCGCGCCGCGGAAGCTGCCCCAGCGGACCTCTCCCGAGACCCGCCGCAAGGCGGCGGAGATGAAGGAGCGAGCCGGGAACGCCAAGTCCGATGAGGTTGGCGCCCGACGCCTGCCGCGCCGGAAGCCGACCGAGGCGGAGGCTCCGAAGCCGTCGAGAGCGCGCCGCACCGCCCGCAAGGGCAAGCCGGACGCAGCGACGAGCGCGCCTCCAGCCAACCGGCGCATCCAGAGGAGCCGCGCCCCCAAGGGCCGCCAAGCCCAAGCCAGGGCATCCTAACGCAGGGGAGTTCGCTCACAGGCGATGGTGACGGCGAGCCCGCTCCGCCTTAGGGTGGGGCGGGCCCGTTCACTTCACGGATGGCCTCGTTGGGGCACATGGTAAGACATCGCCCGCAGCGGATGCACCCCTTGGGGATGATCTCGCACTTCAGCCCGCGGCGCTCGATAGTCCCCGCCGGACAGGTGAGCAGACACTGCGTACACCCCGTGCATAGCTCCGCGCGCACCGTCGGAGAATGCTCCAACAGCCCTGCCCTCACCGCTTCCCCGGCAGCCATAGACTCGATCCTCCTCACGCGCGCTCGAGCCGCTCCCACAGGCGTAGGCAGGACTCTCCGATGAGCTCCGCCGCCGTACCGTAGCCCTGGACATCATGCCCGACGAGGAAGAGACCCTCGATCCCGGGGAGGATCGCGGGAGGGCGGCTCTTGCCGTGCTGACCGATCATCTGGGCGATGTTGGCGGTGGGGTTGTGGCTATGGTAGCAGGCTGTGTTCATGATCTCAGCCCCGGACCCGAGGTGCTCCAGGAGTTCCCGACGCCCGGCCTCCAACTGCTTCTCCGGGTCCTCCGCGGGATCCATCCACTGGTACGCCAGCGCGAAATGCCACTCCGGCGGGCACAGGAACCGGCTCAAGTTGGAGACAGGCATGATGCCGTCGATATGCCGGAGGTCCAGCGGGATCTCTATACTGAGGTGCTCGTGAAGGCGGTTACGTGAGCGCACGGCATGGGTGAAGCCACATGCCGGCCGCAGAGTGGCCACCTGCTCTACGACGCGGCTCGGGGCGTGTTCGCCCAACATGCCCAGCGTCCGTCGCACCCCCGCGTTGGCGATCACCCAGTCAGCATCCAGGCTCTCGCCACCCTCCACCTCAACGCCCCTCGCGCGCCCGCCCTCCACTATGATGCGNNCTATGATGCGGCGCACGGGAGCCGCCGTTCGGACCTCTGCGCCCGACGATTCCGCCGCGGCGCGAATCCGCCCGATCATCGAGCCGCTGCCATGGATCAGGAAGCCTTCGCGGCCGAAACGCTGCGACAGAATGGACCGCAGTAGCTCGACGGCCGAAGCCTCCTCCGCAGGCACGCTGAGCGCGAACTTGGTGAGCCGGTCCAGGAGCCGCACCCCGGCCTCGGTGCCTCCGATGCGCCTCATGCCCTCGGCAGCGGGCAAGTCGCGCCCCATCAGCCCTGCGATGAGCATACGTGCCGCTGACCGAGTCACGGGGCCACGGCGGTTCACCCCCACCAGCCGGCGGAGGACGGGGCTCTGGCTGCGGGTCATGTCCAGATGCAGAGGCAGGCGTTGCCCATCCACCGCGACCATTACCGAGGGCGCCGGCTCCACGAGGGAGACGTGCACTCCTACCTTGCAGAGGCAGCGGAACAGATGGCCCCGCACGCCACCGGGGAAGGCGTGGAAGGCGCCCGTGGGGATTGCGAAGCCCTGGTAGTCGATGTGTGTGAACCGACCACCGATGATGGACTGAGCCTCTAGGAAGGTGACGGGGTGGCCCCGCCGAGCCAAGAAGGCGCCCGTCAAGAGGCCGCCCAGCCCCGTCCCGACCACGACGACGCGACGCTTGCCGCTAGCCATGCTTGCCCCCGCTACGAGTCCCGCCCCTGCGCGGGCGAGCCATCGGTGGATTCGACCCCGAGCCGCTCTGCCCTCCTTGACGGCCTGATACGTGACAGTGCTATGTCAAACAATCTGATACAGATGCGCTCATTCTTTATGATAGCCATGGTGAAGTTCTGGGGGCGTGTGTTCGGCGACTGCCTCCGCTCGCTCCGTGTACGGGAGGCCGTACAGGAGACGGGGCGGGTCCGGTGAGGACCCGCCCCGGCGGTGACTGCTTTGGATTGGAGCCACCGCTCCGAATACTCGAACTTCGGAGGTTCTTGCGAGGCTAACTCCTACAGCCACCTCGACTGTCCGCTAATGTACTAATCTGGACCACCTCCAATCTCAGTCTGTAGCCCAGCATACCCTTCCGCACCAGGCCGGTCAACATCGTTCAATCACGGTTGACGCATGACGAACACGTCCTCCAACCGTTCGGGTGGGTCGACCGTGAGCGCCGTGATGCGCCCGTCCCGCACACTCGCCTGGACGGTAGTCTGGCGCGGCGCATGAAGCTTGAAGTCAGCGTTCCAACCCTCGGGCCATGCGGGGAGGAGGTAGATGGAGTCCCCATCGACCTGCATCAGGAGCGACTGCACGGCCTTCAGCAGGACGCCACCGTGGTCTTGATCGGGGATCCAGTCGTAGTTGGGTCCCCAGAAGGCCGGGAAGCGCGAGCCCTCGTGCCACGAACGGGCCCGCTGAACCACCGTCTCACGCGCCTCCTCGGCAAGCCCGAGGTAGGCCATGAAGATGTCGTCCTGGCGCCAGCCTGAGGAGCCCCGATCCCACGCGTAGCGCAGGGCGTTGATGCCCCATTCGAGATTCGGCCTGCCGACGGCCACGAGCCGGAAGGGGTAGACGGCGTACAGTTCGGGGTTCTCGATGTTCCCCTTGTTGGCATACTCGCGACCAGGAGCGAGGGCGGGGCCGTCCGGGGTGTCTCTCAACGGCAGGTCGGGCAGCTTGGCACGGAAGGCGCGCCAGAAGGGCCGGTCGACGTCTCGCAGCACGCTCTCGGGAAGCGCCAGGATGCGCTCGGACATGGCAATGAGCCCCGCCAGCTCGGGCATCGGATCGGTGACCTCCCACCAGGTCTCCGCCGCCTGAGCGGGGTGCATCACCAGCTTGCCTTCCGGGCCCACGGGATAGTAGTTCCCGAAGAACTCGGCGATGGCGCGGGCGACCGGAAGCGTCTTGTCCCGCGTGAACGCCTCGTCGCCCGTATAGGCGGCGTAGTCGAGCATCAAGTCCACCAGTTCGGGGCCGCACACCCACTCCCACTTGTGGTAACCGCTGGTCTGAAGCTTGTCCTCGCGCTCGCTCGCCGGCGCATCGTGCCCGTAGGTATCGGGGAACACGGCGCCCCACGAGTGGATGCACTCGGGGAAGTAGGCGCCCCGGAACCCGAAGTACCGCTGCACCCGGTACTCACACAGGGGGAAGACTTCATCCACGTACATTCGGAACAGGGGCTGCATCAAGTCGAAGTCACCCGAGGCGCACATGCTGATGTAGGGCAGGCGGGTGTTCTGCCACCAGTACCCTGGCCCCCAGCGACGGTAGTCGGCATCACCCACTGCGCCCTCACTCGGCACGGTGAAGATCGATCCGTTGAACTTGATGGGATAGTCGCCCCGGCCCGCGCATGCGTTCATGTAACGCTGGAGGGTGTAGCCTCTCGTGACGACCGCGGCATCGGGCGCGCTGTCCCCTTGGACGGCAGCCACCAGCACGCCGTTCTGGTAGAGGCGGGGACCGTCGGCAGTGACGGCGGCGACGACATGGCTCCACTCATCCGAGGGCAGGGGACGGTCAGCGCGGAGGGTCACCGGTCCCACGATCAGCCGCAGCCGGTCGCCGGGGTGGGTGTCGAGCAGCAGGCCGTCATCGACCCCCGGCGTCACCTTGTCCACGATTCGGCCCACCATCCCTGCGCCCTTCGGCCGGATCCATGCCTCCACCGTGAGCTGGGGAAGCCTGTCCCACTGGGCGGAATCCGGCAGTTCCAACGGCTGCTGAGGAAACCCGCAGTACACCGCCCGCAGGTCGGTCGGCGGCGGAAGGGTGTGGTCCCGGCCCAGTAACGAGGTGATCTCCTCCGGCCCCAAGGCCCCCCCATAGACGGCGACTCGGCCCATCTCGCCGCGGAAAACGTTGCCGCCGTGCTGGTCTATACCGACTCGGACCAGGTGGTCGTTGTGCGGCAGAGCGGCCCGCGCGGTGGGCTCCGCCTCCTGGATGAACACCCAGCTGCGATCCCAGAACTCGCGCCACCACCCCTCATGAGCCCGGATGCGCTCCGCCAGCGGCGCTCTCTCGGTGCTCTCGATGACGCGGCCCATCGCTCGCATCCAGTCGGCGGGATCCGACGGGTGGCGCGCGATGCAGAAGACCCGCAGGCTCTGCTGCTCCCCCGCCTCAGTGACGAGAGTGGTGGCGTCGACGCGGTGGCCACCATCCGCGAGCACCACGGCCCCGAAGGTTCGGTCGACCAAGGGGTCCACGAAGCCCTGGTACCCATCCAGGTCCTGGAAACGCATCGTCTCCTCGGGGCCGAAGGACTCGTCATTGTGCCGGTACCAGCCGATCCGATCGTCCGGCCCCTCCAGCAGGATGTCGGGCTCAACCACCGACTGGAGTGGCGAGTAGGGGTCGCTCACGCGGGAATCCTCCGCGGGCGTGTAGGGCTCCATTCGCCAGGACTCGATGTGCGCCGTCGCCTTCAGGGGCCGCTCGCTCTGAGTGGTGACATGGATGACGGGATGGTTCGCGTCTACCCACAGTCGCAACTCAGTGGGATTGTCCCCGTCGATCCGGACCACCATCGCGCCGTGCCGCAGATCCAGCTCCTGGCGGAAAGCCGCGCCGCGAACGAGGGGCTGAGGCGAGAGAGAGATCCGCACCTTGCCCACCTTGAGCAGGTGGCCGCCCTCACTCCAGCTATCGATCCGTCCGATGTAGAAGTGAAGGTCCCCCAAGGGGTCAACCCAGGCGTTGACCCCGATCTCACCGTTGCCGAGGGGCATGGAGCCGTTGTGGTCGAAGCTCGGCGAGCTCCAGACCACATTGACGGAATCGAGCGCCGCCGGCGCATCGCCGAGCGCCGGCCCTCCGACGGCCAGGGTGGCGAGGGCGAGCACGGGAAGTGCGCGGGTGTTCGAGCGCGGGTGAAGCATCCTTGTCCTCCATCCCGCTCCCAGCAGGGCCAAAGTCGCTTCCATCTCCACCATCCTGGCCCCTGCCCCCGACCCGAGAACTCCGCCCCGTCGCAGGGGCCAGCGCACTGAGTCGGGAAGGAGGCGGAGCCGAAGGGGTCGGGACGCCGCATTGGAGAGGGATACCTCATGAAGAACGGAAGCGCACGCGCCGGCCTGTCTCTCCTCATCGCGCTGCTCGTCTCACTGGTCGCCAGCGTGGCCGTAGCGTCACCCATCGAGGACCTCGCCGCGGGCTTCGAAGCTCCGCCCGACGCCGCGCGGCCGTGGGTCTACTGGTTCTGGCTCAACGGGAACATCACCGCCGAGGGGATCACGGCGGACCTGGAGGCCATGGCCAGGCAGGGGATCGGCGGTGTCCTCATCATGGAGGTCGATCAGGGGGCGCCCCTGGGGCCCGTAGCCTTCGCCAGCCCCGAGTGGCGGAAGCTATTCGCCCACGTTGTGCGCGAGGCGCACCGCCTCGGCCTCGAAGTCAACATGAACAACGACGCGGGCTGGTGCGGCAGTGGCGGTCCGTGGGTCAGGCCCGAGCACGCCATGCAGCGCGTTGTGTGGACAGAGACGCCTGTATCCGGCGGCGCGGCCGTCGAGATGACTGTGCCACAGCCTGCCGCAGTTGCGGGGTACTACCGAGACATCGCCGTCTTCGCCGTGCCCGCCGTGGGTGAGTATCGGATCGAGGATGTCGCAGGCAAGTCCGCCGTGGTGCGGCGGGACCTGGGCCTCCCCGCCACCTACCCCGACGCTCCGCCGGACAGCGTCATCCCCCGCTCGTCCATCATCAACGTCACGGAGCAGATGGATGCTGAAGGCAATCTGACGTGGCAAGCGCCGGCGGGGGACTGGGTGATCCTGCGCATGGGCCATACTCCCACCGGCTCCATGAACGCCCCCGCCCACGATTCGGGCCGTGGCCTGGAGTGCGACAAGCTCAGCAAGGAGGCCGTCGAGGCCCACTTCCTGGCCTTCATAGGCAACCTCATTCGCGACTCCCTGCCCCTCGCGGGCCATACCCTGGTGGCAACGCACATCGACAGCTGGGAGACCGGGTCCCAGAACTGGACCCCGCGCTTCCGGCAGGAGTTCCTCCGGCTGCGCGGATACGACCCCCTCCCGTATCTGCCCGTATTCACAGGCCGAGTGGTCGGGAGCCTGGAGGTCTCCGAGCGCTTCCTCTGGGATGTGCGCCTTACGGTCTCCCAGCTGCTTCTCGACAACTATGCCGGCCACATGGGGGATCTCGCCTGCGAGCGAGGCTTGCGCCTGAGCATCGAGGCCTACGGCGATACGACGGTCGACAACATCTCCTACGCGGGCCGGGCCGATGAGCCTATGGCCGAGTTCTGGTCGTGGCCCGCCTATGGCGCGTCAGGCACCCTCAACGAGATGGCATCCGGCGCTCATGTCTACGGCAAGCCCATCGTGGGGGCGGAGGCCTTCACGGCGGGAGATGGGGAGAAGTGGCTCTACCATCCCGGATCGATCAAGGCGATGGGCGACTGGGCCTTCGCCCTGGGCATCAACCGGTTCGTCTTCCATCGCTACGCCCTTCAGCCATGGGCGGACCGGCGGCCGGGAATGTCCATGGGCCCGTGGGGCCTGCACTACGAGCGGCCCCAGACCTGGTGGGAGGAGTCCGGCGCGTGGCACCAGTACCTCTCCCGGTGCCAGTACCTGCTCCAGCAAGGGCTGCCTGTCGTCGACTTCCTGTACCTCGCGCCCGAGGGGGCGCCGCGCTCCTTCGCGCCTCCTCCCTCAGCCCTCGCCGGCGGCTACAAGGCCGACGTCTGCTCCCCCGAGGCGCTCCTCACGCGTGCCTCGGCTCTCGATGGCCGCATCGTCTTCCCCGACGGCATGAGCTACCGCGCCCTCGTACTACCCGGGGCCGAGGCGATGAGCCCCCGACTGCTCGCGAAGATCGCCGAGCTTGCCCACGGTGGAGCTACCATCTTCGGAGCGCCCCCGAGAGCCGCCACCGGCCTCTCGGGGTGGCCCCTGAGTGACCAGCGAGTGCGCGCAAGGGCCGAGGAGTTGTGGAGCTCGGGCCAGGTGCTCGAGGTCGAGTCTCCGCAGGAGTGGCTCGCCGAGTCGGGCATCCCCGAGGACCTCGCCGCCGATCGCATCCTGAACTGGACGCACCGACGCATCGGTGACAGCGAGGTCTATTTCGTGGCCAACGGCCTCCCCCACGCCGTCTTCACGACCTGCACTTTCCGAGTTGCGGGCCGGCAACCGTGGCTGTGGGATCCCGAAAGCGGCCAACGCGAGGCTGCGGCGGCCTTCATCGACGATGGCGGCGCGCTACCCGCAGTCGTGGAGAGGTTCGTAGCCACAGCGGTCAGCGAGGCTCACGAGGCGGGCGTTGGCACCGGGACGGTCATCCTGGATCGCATGCGTAGCCTATCCGAGATGGTGGGCGGCTATGACTTCGCACAGGTTGTCGAGGCATACTGGCGCGGGCATGACACGGGTAGCGATGTTCTGAAGGGCGACGCGATCCGCTGGCTGAGGGGGGAGTTCTCCACCAAGACGGACGCTCGCAGCGCCCTCGGTGTGCGCACCATCATCGACGACGCGGAGGTGTACGACCATCTGAAACTGACCGCGCGCCTGGTACGTCTCGCCGGCTTTGGGGGGCTCCTGGTGTGCCTCGATGAGATGGTGAACCTCTACAAGATGGCCAATACCAGGGCGAGGAACAGCAATTACGAGCAGGTACTGCGCATCGTGAATGACTGTCTGCAGAGCGGGGCAGAGGGTCTTGGCTTCCTGATGGGCGGTACCCCCGATTTCCTGACGGACACAAGAAAGGGCCTCTACTCCTACGAGGCACTGCGGTCCAGGCTCGTAGAGAACCGCTTCGCAGTCGATGGGCTCGTGGATCTGTCGGGGCCCGTGGTGCGTCTGGCCAGCCTGACACCAGAAGACATGTACGTCCTGCTCACCCGGCTGCGACACGTCTTCGCCGGCGGCGACCCCGACCTGTACCTGGTTCCCGATGAGGCCCTGCAGGCGTTCATGGAGTGTTGCTCGCAGCAGATTGGCGACGCCTACTTCCGCACACCTCGAAACACGATCAAGGAGTTCCTGGATCTGCTAGCGGTGCTCAAGCAGAACCCAGGCGCGGACTGGCACGACCTACTGGGAGGAGTCAGAGTGCAGGCCGAGGCAGACACCGACCTCGCGCCGCTGTCGGCGCTGGAAGAGGACGAGGAGCCGGAGTCGCGGCAGAGAGAGGACGACGATGAACTCTCGGGCTTCCGGCTCTAGCGGCTGTGCCAGCCGGGCATTCGACAGGCTTCATCCCACAGTGCAGCGGTGGGTGTATCGTCGCGGCTGGCGGACACTGCACGAGATCCAGGAGTTGGCGGTGGAGCCCATACTGAATGGCGATGACTGCATCGTCGCCGCCCCCACTGCGGGGGGGAAGACGGAGGCTGCGTTCCTGCCGGTCTGTTCCGCAATCGCCAGCGCCCTGTCCTCCGACCGGGCAAGCGAAATGGTACGACGATCGATTGCACGACCGCAACACCGAGCGCGATGGCGCGCTCAACACACCGGAACCCTAACCGCACGAGTGGTCACCAACATGCTGGCAGGTCGAGCAAGCTCACGCTCAACCCGGTGCAGGTGTCGCGCCGCTGTGACCGAATACACGCTTGCCGCGTTGTGGCGGGGCATGACAGGCGATAGGAGCGGATCCGATGGCAGAGATAGTACGGGCATGCAGCTTCTGCAGCAGCAAGGCTAACCGCTGCGTCTTCTGCGGGGGTTCCTCCCCCACGAATATGGTGCGGGCATGCAGCTTCTGCAGCAGCAAGGCTAACCGCTGCGTCTTCTGCGGGGGTTCCTCCCCCACGAATATGGTGCGGGCATGCAGCTTCTGCAGCAGCAAGGCTAACCGCTGCGTCTTCTGCGGCGGAATCCTGTGAGTGCGACGCCCGATACCACGGGCCATTGCTGCCACGTCCGGCGTCGAACCCTCACTGCTGGGAGCCAGACAGGTCGGCGCGGCGTAGGCTGTTATCCATGAGAGTCGCTTGGCGACGTTCTCGTCCCTCGCGGGTCGTGCTATGCCAGGCGACGTACGCGCGGTGCCAGGACTGCCCGTCGGAGGGGAATGCGCCGCTCGTCCGCACAGCGTGGCTGCGCCCCAGCTAGGTCTTGCTCTGTTGTGATCGGACGTAGGACCGCCACTTGTTGGCGTCACCTGATACACTCTAGGAGCACATTCGATGGCTGAGATGGTCCGAGCATGCAACTCCTGCAGCAGCCAGGCCAACCGCTGCGTCTTCTGCGGGGGTTCCTCCCCCTCGAATATGGTGCGGGCATGCAGTTCATGTAGCAGCAAGGCCAGCCGCTGCGTCTTCTGCGGGGGTTCCTCCCCCACGAATATGGTGCGGGCATGCAGTTCATGCAGCAGCAAGGCCAGCCGATGTGTCTTCTGCGGGGGAAGTCTATAGGCGCAACCCTTCGGGCCGCACGAGGGAGCACCGGCTCCACATCACGACCAACGCCAACACCATCGGAGGCCTCCCGCTGCCGCCCGAGCACAGGAGTTGGCTAACCACCTCGGCCATCGGCGCATGGCCAGGAGGGACGATGCCGCCGATCCGCGAGGTCTTGAGCGAGATCGACCGCGCCATCGTGGACCTCCGTCTCGCGATGCGGCAGGAGCGCCTCACCCTGGAGACCCGGCCCGCCAAGCCTCGGAACCACCCCAAGGGCCACATCGCCCCGGTCTACACGGTCCTGACGCCCAAGGAGATCCGCCAGCCGCGGCGGCTGTCCACCCCATGGGGGGCGGGGGTACCGGCGCCGCTACCGCGACGAGCGCTACGGCGAGGCGCCGCGCGCCAGGCCCCAGTGGATCGAAGCCACCTGGGTCGGCCCCTCCGAGGCCGAGATCGGCGCCCGTCGTTACCGCCTGTAGGCCCTCCTGAACGGGTCCAGGTAACGGTGTACGGTTAACATGACTCTCCACCAGCGCTCGTCCCCCACCGCCCGAGCATTGCGGAGCTTCTGCAGTGCCTCTGCAGCGCCAAGGCGCACCTCCCACTTCTCGTCGCAGTCGAGGGGCCGGAACCGGGCCTAGATCATACTATTCGTGAGAATGATCAGAGGTTGTTGCATGGGAGTCGGTAGTTCGCCTCGTATCAAGGGTTTTGCGAGAGACTCTTGGACAGGAAGGCACCGACTCCCATGCGTCATGCTCATTCTCCGCAGGTTCGCTTTGGCTTTCTCCCTGAGGTAGAGATTCGTGCGGCTTTCGATGGTGCGGCCGTGACCTCGGACGCAGGGCTCCTGCTCGTGGCTCAGCTCGAGGAGGAGGTGGGTCTGTTCCGGTCGCTGGCGGCGGTGATCGATGTTCCTCGACAGCTCTCGAAGTGTCGGCACTCCACCCTGGAACTGTTGACTCAGCGGGTGATGGCCCTGGTGGCTGGGTATGAGGACTGCAACGACCACACCCTTCTCCGTCGCGACCCAGGGTTGAAGACGGCCACGAAGCGGCGGGCCCTGTCGGGGGCGGACCTGGCGTCCCAACCGACGCTCTCTATGACTACTACGTCGAGCGCGGCGACGCCGAGTGCCGGATCGACGAGTTGAAGAACGGGTGCTTCTGCGATCGCACGAGCTGTTCGAGGCTGGCGGCGAACCAGTTCCGGCTGATGCTCTCGATGGCGGCATATCTGTTGCTGATGCTTCTGCGGGAGCGTGCGGAAGCCGAGGATCTTCGCCGAGCCCAGGCCGGGACGCTACGGCTTCGGCTCATCAAGCTCGGAGCTCGTGTCACGGAGACAGCTCGGAGTGTGAAGCTTTCGCTTGCGGGCAACTACCCTCGGGCGCGCGACTGGATCCGCTTGGCTGGCGCTCTTGGGGCGGTGATCGGCTGACGTCGGCTCGCACAACCCAAGACCCCGACCAAGCCGCCGACGGCGAGCCGTCCTTCCATGCCCGCCACCTGCCGCTGAACAACCCAACACCAACGCAACGGACAAGCGACCGCTACACAGCCGGTACGGCACTGCACAAATCAGCATTCATGAATGATACGGGCTAGTTCAAGGCGCGCTCCATGGTACATTCCCGGGCCACCCGCGCCGGCTACTCCTCCGGCGCTTCCTCGAGCGGCGATCCCGTGATCTCCCCGACGAACCGCTCGGCGAAGTCGGANNGCCAGGTAGGCGAGGATCTGGCCCGAGACAAGGTAGGCCATGGCAACCTTGATCTTGTCGCTCGCGTCGGGCGCTGGGTCGATAGTGAGACTACCCAGGCAGGGGTCCTCCGCGATCCCACGTATAGCCGCCAGCAGGCCGCGAACGGTCTGCACCGCAATACTGCCCATGCCGCCGTCGTAGGTCTCCAGGTGGAAGGCCTGTTCGAGGTCCTTCCGGAGTTGGAGCGTCGGGCCAACAAGCCGTACCAGGTCAACGATCTGCTCGGAGCTGATTTGGGGCATGAACAACCTTCCTCTCGCTGAACGCCGAGGGCCTCAAGCGAATCGGGCCGGAGGCGCCGAGGCAGTTTCTGACGCGCGTTGTGGGGTCCTGGAGCGCACTGTAGCCATAGGTTGCGGCACACCCGAACATGAATGTCCGCAGGCGGTCACCAGATTCCAGACGGTGGAGGCTATGGTGCACCGCTTCGTTGAGGGACGAAGCGAGGTCCTCCACGGCCTCCGCCTGCCCGAGAAGCTGGCCGACCATCCGCCGACCGACGGACAGAGCCTCGCCTTGCAGCTTGGCAATGGCTGCGGCGTTCCCTTGCTGGGCTGACCGCAGGGCTAGGCTGAGCTGTGCTGGGCTCATGCTCGGTCGTCCTCCCAGCGCCCCATACGCTCAGGGCGGGGCGTTGGTTCACGGTTTCTGGTTCTCCGAGTCGAGGGATGCCGCCCACGTCCCACGAAATCCTCGTTCTGGAACGATGCAGACGCCCATGCTATCGATACCCCGTGGTCCGGAGGAGTCCAGTGCTCGATCCCGCTACCATCACGGTGCTGCCCATACGGCGTGAGCAGCTTCAGGCCATCCCCCTTCGTTGCTGGCCCGAGGAGCGCAGCGTGCTGGAGGGGCTCTTCGAGTCCCAGGAGACGCTTGGGGTCGCGGCCTGGGAGGGCGACTTCTGCGTGGCTCAGCTTCACTGCTACCGCCTGGAGTCCGCCCAAAGCGACTGCCGCCACTGGCCCGCACGCAGCAACTGGTGGAGCGGCCGTTGGCGCGATGCGCTTCTGCCCGGTCATGCGGAGTCCTTGGGCGGCCCGCTGTGGTGCCTCGCCTGCTTCCACGTCGGGCGCACTCTGGAGTCCATGGCCGGGGACGATGAGCCCGCGCGCGGCTACATGGGCCGCGGAATCGGCACGCGAATGCTCATGACGGCGATGGAGTGGGCTCTGGGTGGCGACTATGTGGCTGTCATCGGCCCGGGCGCCCCGCCAGCCATCCCAGCCTACGCCGAGTGGTCGGGCCACATGCCGCGCACGACCTACGAGAAACTGGGGTTCACGGCCCTTGCTGAGGAGCCCGATGTGGGGGACTGGGTCCACGGCAGTGCGCCCGCCGAAGTGAGCTTTCAGGTGCGGTTGCACGTGGAACGCGGAGGCAGGCTCCGCGACCTGCGCGAGAGCTTGATGGTGAAGCGGCTCGAGCGCGCCTGACGCAGGACCCTACGCCTGTCGCGGCGCACCATCCCTTGCCTGTATAGCCAAGCCCGCCGCTTGGTCTGATGAAGAGGAGTCGGAGCCATGAGAGCTCGCGTCGTGCTCGACCGTGACTACGCTATCGGAGAGGTCGATCGGCGGCTGTTCGGCGGTTTCGCCGAGCACCTCGGCCGGCACATCTACGAGGGCATCTACGAGCCAGGCCATCCACTGGCCGATGAAGATGGCTTCCGTCGCGATGTGATCGAGCTGGTTCGCGGCCTAGGCATGACCGTGATGCGCTATCCGGGGGGCAACTTCGTCTCGGGCTACAACTGGGAGGACGGCGTGGGCCCCAGGTCTGAGCGGCCGCGGCGGCTCGAACTCGCGTGGCGAGCCACGGAGCCTAATGAGTTCGGCGCCAATGAGTTCATACAGTGGTGCCGCAAGGTGGGTGCCGATCCCATGATCGCCGTCAACCTCGGGACACGGGGACCGGAGGACGCGAGGCGACTCGTTGAGTACTGCAACCACCCGAGCGGCACGGAACTGAGCGACTGGCGCCGGTCCCATGGGTTCGCCGAACCCCACGGCGTTCGGCTCTGGTGCCTGGGCAACGAGATGGATGGCCCGTGGCAGATGGGTCACAAGACCGCCACGGAGTACGGTCGCGCAGCCTGCGAGGCGGCCAAGCTCATGAAATGGGTGGATCCGGAGATCGAGCTGGTCGCCTGCGGCTCATCGGGGCGGTTCATGCCCACCTTCGGGGCGTGGGAGATGGAGGTCCTGGACCACACCTTCGATCACGTGGAGTACCTGTCGATCCACACCTACCTGGGGAACCGAGAGGATGACTCGGCCAGCTTCCTCGCCAAGCCTGACGCGATGGACGACTTCATCGAGGAGACGGTGGCGTGCTGCGACGCCGTGGCGGCGAAACGCCGATCAGCCAAGCGCATCATGCTTTCCTTCGATGAATGGAACGTGTGGTACCATTCGAACGACGATCCGCCGCACGAGCCTTGGAGCGTCGCCCCGCACCAGCTCGAGGACGTCTACACCGCCGAGGACGCGCTCTGCGCCGGCGCGATGCTCATCTCCCTCCTCAACCATGCGGATCGCGTGAAGGTGGCCTGCCTGGCTCAGGTGGTCAACGTCATCGGCGCGATCATGACGGAGGCGGGTGGCCCTGCTTGGCGCCAGACTATCTACCATCCCTTCGCCCTCGCCTCGGCCAACGCCCAGGGGAGAGCCCTTCGCGCCGTCGTGGAGTCGCCGCTCTACGACTGCCGAGAGCGGCAGGGCGTGCCCGTCCTGAAGCTGGCCGCCATCGATCGCGGTGATGGCCTGACCCTGTTGGCACTCAACCGAGACCTGGCGCAACCTCTGGATATGACGGTCGACCTGCGGGGCTTCGGCCCCCTGGCCGTGGGAGAGTGGACGGTCCTGCGGCACGATGACCTGAAGGCGACGAACACCAGGGAGTACCCTGACCGCGTCAGACCCGCCTCCCATTCGGGCGCGGCTGTGGACGGCGCGCAGCTTCGGGCCACCCTTCCTTCCGCATCCTGGAGCGTGATCAGACTGGTGTGCGGCATCGGCTAGGCTCACGGAGAGGAGAGACGACTGTGGAGTTCTACGACGTCGTTGCGAGTCGGTATAGCTGTCGGAGATACCTTGATCGGCCCGTGGAGGAGGCGACGCTGCTGCGGATCCTGGAGGCCGCGCGCCTCGCCCCCTCGGCAAACAACCGCCAGGAGTCGCGGTTCGTGGTGGTTCGCGATCCCGAGACCCGCGAGGCGCTCAAAGAGGCGGCACACGGGCAGTCCTTCGTTGCCGAGGCCCCGGTCGTGGTGGTCGCGTGCGCCGAGACGGACGAGCGCGTCATGTCCTCGGGGTTCCGAGCCGACGTAGTGGACGTGACGATCGCCATGGAGCATGTGGCCCTTGCCGCAACGGCCGAGGGACTGGGTACCTGCTGGATCGGGGCCTTCGATCAGGAGCCGGTTCGGCGCGCCATCGGAGCGCCGGACAGCGTGCCGATCGTGCACCTCATGACGCTGGGGTACCCGGCCGACGAGCCGCGACTCAAGAGCCGGCTTCCCCTCGAGATCCTGTACATGCCGGAGAGGTACCGCGCCGATCGCTGACGGGTCGTCGACTCAGAGCCGCCGCAGGAGAGATGGAGGGCCCTCACCTCTGGCGACCCTCTCACGTGCGCGGGGCAGAGCCTCGATCAGGTCGCTCGCCAGGATGCCTACCTCGCCACCGACGCTCTGGGCGGCATAGTCCCCCGCCAAGCCGTGGAGGAAGGCGCCGGCGCAGGCGGCCTCAAAGGTTTCCATCCCCTGCCCCAGTAGGGATGTCACGACGCCGGTGAGGGCATCGCCCATCCCTCCCGAGGCCATACCCGCGTTGCCTGTGGGGTTGATCGCGACTCGCCCCTCAGGGTCGGCGACGACGGTTCGTGCCCCCTTGAGCACCGCGACGGCCTCGAACCTCCGCGCCGCCTCTTGGGCAGCCCCCACCCGGTCGCGCTGCACTTCGTCGATGGCCACCCCAAGGATCGCGGCCATCTCACCCGGGTGAGGGGTCAGCACCAGCGGTCCCGCCACGTCGATTTCCGCCCCCCGCAGCGCGTGGAGACCATCCGCATCGAGGACCATCGGGACGGCTATCTGGCTCAGCAGGCGTCGCACGGCGGACAAGGCGCCGGGGGACCTGCCGAGGCCAGGCCCGATGGCCACGGCGTCACAACCTTGGGCATGGCCGAGTATCTCCGGCGCCGCCTCCTCAGAGATCAGGCCCCGACAGGCTCCCAGGGGTAAGGTCATCGACTCGAGGCTGCGCGCCTCGATGGAGGGCGCCAGGTCCGCGGGAACGGCCACGGTAACGAGTCCGGAGCCTCCTCGGCAGGCTGCCCGGGCGGCGATGCAGGCAGCGCCCGTCAATCCTGTGGAGCTAGCCACAATGAGGATTCGTCCGGAGTCTCCCTTGTGGGCGTCGCCGGACCTCCGGGGGAGCCAACCCGCGACCTCGTCGGCCTCTAGCAGGAAAGCGGGCGCGCTCTCCAGCACGTCCGGAGGGATGCCTATGTCCACCACGACGACCTGACCCGCCAAGCGGCAGCCGGGATGCTGCAGCAGTCCGAGCTTGGGGAGCCCGAAGGTGGCCGTCGCGACGGCGGGAGCCACAGGACCCAAGGGCTGGCCCGTGTCGGCGTGCAGGCCCGAGGGAATGTCTACCGCCAGGACCGGGGTCGCCGCGTCGGCCATGGCCTGGATGAGGCCCGCGTACGGCTCCCGTATCTCACCCGCGGTTCCGGTGCCCAGTAGCGCGTCGACGACCAGGTCACACTGAGGCAGCCGCTCGCCTAGCGCTTCAAGGCTCGCGGCTGTGGTTCGCAGGCCTGTGGCCTCCATCGCCTCAAGGGCCTGGGCCGCATCGCCTCTCACTTCGGAGGGTTCGCAAGCGAGGAAGACCTCGACGCGGCATCCGCCCGCGTTCAGGAGGCGCGCGATGACGAACCCGTCGCCCCCATTGTTGCCCCTCCCGCACAGCACGCTGATCCGTCCCCCTGGACGCACCAGACCACAGGCCACCTGGTAGGCGCCATGACCCGCTCGCTCCATGAGCGTGATCCCCGGTACCGCGCGCTCATAGATGGTCACTCGATCCATCTCCCGCATCTGAGCGGCCGTCGCGACCCTCAATCCCCGTCCTCCTCTGGGCTCATCCCCGCGGCTGCTGCCACATTGCCGAGCACCTCGTCAAAGGCCGGCGCGGGAACGGCGATGGGCAGGTCCGCCTCCGCTCCGGCGTTGAGGGTGAGGGTCTCCAGGTCGCCCTCGTTGTTGAGATAGACCTCCGTGCGGAGGGCGGCCATTACCCGGATGTGCTGCCCCTCGGGATCGACCAGGGCCGCACACGGCGCGCTGGTCTCGATGTAGCCGCCACTTTGTGCGATCCGGCGTAGGCCCGCGAGCCACAGGCTGCGCTCCACCACGTAGGCCGTTGCGTCGACCGAGACCTCGGCCGTGCCCAGGGGGGCCATGTCCAACCCGATCGTGATCTCGCGGTCGTCGGGCAGAGCGCATACCCACGGGCCGCCATCCATGGCCCGAAGCAGCAGGGCTCGACGACGGCCCAGCGCATGGAGCCGCAACTCCGTCGCGAAGGTGACGGGCACTCCGGCCTTGGCCTTCCATGATCGCTGCCACGACACGCGATGCATCTGTTGCGGCGAGCCCTCGACAAGACCCGATAGCGATGCCGGGTCAATGTGCGCAGCCTCGATGGTGAAGCCCGTGTTCCCATTCTGCCGGAGCCAGATGGCGGTGTCGTGCTGTTTGAAGACGGCCGCCTGTCCATCGTGCTCCAGCGATGGCTCGCCGAGCATGGGGAAGGTGAAGTCGGCCGTCATCGAGCCGGAGTCCTGAGGCGTGATCCGATCCAGTAGCAGGAACCCCCGACCGGGCAGGTGGCACAAGACGCGCAGCCACAACGGATGACCCGCATCCATGGTCTCGGACGCCACCAGCCGAAGTCGCCCGGCGTGGAGGATCGCCTCGGCGCGAGCCAGCCGAGGCGGATCGTAGCTCCGCCCATTCAGGCTCAGACCCACCCCTGCGTGGACCGACGCATCGGGACCGGCTTCGGGGAGATCCACGAGGAAGGCCCGGGTCGCGTACTCGATGCGGAGAAGGGCGTTGGTGTCCGCATGAGATCGGGGGCCGTGTCGCGTGCCCCCCATGAGCGCGAACTCCCCATGGGTGCGAGCTAGTGCCCGCAGCGACACGCCCGCATGCACAAGCCTTGGATCCCGGCCGCCGTAATCGGCCGGATGGATTCCATGCTCGCCGAGTAGAGGACGGCCCGCACCCCCCAGCCACCGGACTCCGACAGGACTCTCCCCAAGGGCGCCGTAGAGACCCTTGGGCGGGTAGTGAGCCCCCGGAGCGTAGGCACCATCGAGGACGCGAAGACACTCTGCCGACGCGGGGTGGCCGGGTCCACGCAGCCACATCACGCGTCCCGCGATCTCGCGCACTTCTCGGGGCGACGCGGCCGCCGGCCCGAAGGTGACCTCCCTCTCCCCTGGTGAGCAGCAGGTTCCGATCCACTCTTGCCCGATCCGGGCGAGCGCAAGCCCCTCGGGAGCTCCAGGGTCGAGGTCCGCGGCGACCGTGAGGATGTCCCCGATCAGCCGACACTGCCCCCGAGCGGAGGACTCGCATATCAGCTCCCGCGAGAGGTCACCGCCGAGAGCCTCCAACAGCCGCCCCTCCCAGGAGTCGGAACGAGGCAGCGCGATGTCCGCGGCAAAGTGCTGGCCAAGGACGTGGAAGGCAAGCACGGCGCCCGACCACGCCCTGCCGCGCATCGATGGCTCGCCGCGTGTCCATGCCTGTTCTAGTGTGGCAGCGGCCCCCGATAGGAGGTCCCGCATCCGCGAACGGAAGGCGGCATCGAAGACGCAGCGCTCCTCGACGTTCCGCCAGAGCCGGGCGAGCCGACCAAGCCAGAGCTCCGGCGCGGAACGCCAGTCCTTCGGTTTCAGGTCTCCCCGGCGCTCCATCTCCTGCAGAAGGGTGATCCCGGACCGGAAGAGCGTGCCCTGCAGGAGGTCGCCGCCCAGGTCGAAGGATCTGAGCCAGCCCAGCAGAACCGGCATCACCCCCGATCTTTCTCCCCCCGCCGCCCTCCGGGCGAGCTCCTGGAGCCGCCCGGCTATGTGCTCCGGTCTGGGCGCGGGGGGACTAAGCCTCGACACGACACAGTTCGTGGAAGGGAACGTGAGCTGGTCGTCGAGCCCGGTGAGCAGATCGCACAGCGCCTCCGTCGCCGCGTACCATCCTTGCTCATCCCCGCCGGAGAGCATGATCACATTGCGGGCGCCACCGTCGACGCGGTGTATCGTGCGGATGACGTACCCGCCCTCACCGGGGAAACGGTCGTCGCAGTAATGGTGGCCTTGTGTGTAGAGCCGAGAGAGAAGGCGGTGAGTCCCGAAGCCGCCGAGGGCGATGAGGTGCCGGCGCTTGTAGCGCCGAGTTGCCTCGAACTCCTCCTCACGTACCATGGGAATCTCGCGGCCTAGGGCGTGGATGAGGTACTCCACAAGGGCGCCGCCCGAGGCGTGCGCGTACTCGAGGTCGTCGGCCACCACGACGATGGCCTCGACCCGATCGGAGCGCAGGAGCTGTGTGTTGCCCTGTAGCTCCCTGGTCTCGGGCTTACCCTTGGGCACGCTCTGCTCCCCTTCCACGCGCAGGAGGTATTCCTGTACAGGGGGGCGAGGTCCTCGCTGGATAAGCGGCCATACGTACGACGCTGGCGCGTAGGGTGAGGAGGCAGGACAACTGGGCCCGGACCGGTCTGCGGCCAGTCCGGGCCCAGTGAGTCGGGGTGCTAGAGGAGGCTCTTGGCGGCGCTCACGACGGCATCAGCATCGATGCCGAACATGGCCATGAGCGCGGCGGACGGGCCGGAGCGGGGTACGTCGTTGACAGCCAGCCGCTTTACCGTCGCGCCCGTGCCACTCAGCGCCGCCGCGACGGCCTCGCCGATGCCGCCTTCGTGGTAGTGATCCTCGACCGTCACAACCCTGCCGCCAGTGGCTGCGGCGGCCGCCCTGATGGTGGCTTCGTCCAGGGGCTTCACGGAGAAGACATCGATGACTCGAGCCGCGATGCCCTCAGCCGCCAGGGCGTCCGCGGCCTTGAGCGCCTCGAACAGGGTCACACCGGCGCCGATGAGAGTGACCTTGTCATTGTCGCTCTGCCGCACGACCTTGGCCTGCCCGATCGCGAAGGGCTCGGCGTTGTCGTAGATGACGGGCGTCGCGGGACGAGAGGTGCGGATGAAGAACACGCCATGGTTCTCCGCGGCCAACTTCACGGCCCACTCGGTGGAGACGGCATCCGAGGGGTAGAGAACCGTGGCACGCGGAATGGCTCTGAAGGCGGCAAGGTCCTCGAGGGCCATCTGGCTGGGCCCATCCTCACCGATGGAGATGCCCGCATGGGAGCCGGCGATCTTCACGTTCGCGAAGCTCACGGCGGACATGCGTATCTGGTCGTACGCTCGGGTGAAGAAGGCTGCGAAGCTGGAGGCGAAGGGCACCTTGCCCTGAGAGCCCAGTCCTACGGCGACACCGACCAGGTTCTGCTCCGCGATGAAGCACTCGAAGAAGCGCTCCGGGAAGGCCTTCATGAAGTCTTGCGAGTAGGTGGAGTTCTTCGTGTCCCCGTCGAGCCCCACGACGCGCGGATCGACCGCGCCGAGCCGCGCCAGCGCCTTGCCGTAGGCGGCCCGGGTTGCTACCTTCTCGCCCTTGGTATAGGCGGGGGGACCGAGTCTCTCAGCGGCCTCGCGCGGGATTGCCGGGGCGCCCTCGCGCTTGGGCTTCACCGAGGTGTCCACGCTCTCGACGAGGTCGAGTTGCGCGAGCGCCTTGTCCAGGTCCTCCTTCGGCACCGGCTTGCCATGCCAGCCGTCCTTGTCCTGGAGGAAGTCCACGCCAGCGCCCTTGAAGGTCTTAGCCAGGATGGCCGTCGGCTTGCCCGTGCAGGCCTCCGCGGCGGCCAAGGCATCCACGACGGCCTGCATGTCGTGGCCGTCGATGACCAAGGCGTTCCATCCGAAGGCCTCGAAGCGGCGCCTGTAGACCTCCATGTCGTGGCCGTACATGGTCGCCTGGCTCTGGCCCAGTCGGTTCACATCCACGATCGCGCAGAGGTTGTCGAGGGCGTACTGGCTGGCGAAGGCCGCGGCCTCCCAGACGGCGCCCTCGGCGCACTCGCCGTCACCCATGAGGACATAGGTCCGGGTAGGGATCTTGTCCAGGTACTTGGCGTTCAGAGCGATGCCCGCAGCGGCCGATAGGCCCTGACCCAGCGAGCCGGTCGCGACGTCCACGAAGTCGAGCCGCGGCGTGGGGTGGCCCTCCAGGTCACAGTCGATCTCGCGGAGGCGATCCAGGTCCGCGACGGGGAAGGCGCCGGCCTCGGCCCAGAGGGCGTAGAGAATGGGCGCCGCGTGACCCTTGGAGAGGACGAAGCGGTCATTCATGGGGTCCCGGCCCGCCTTGGGATCGAAGTGCATGACCTCGAAGAACAGGGCGGCGAGGACGTCGGCCGCCGACATGCATGTGGTGGGGTGTCCCGAACCGGCGATCGACGTGCTCCGTAGGCTGTGGGCGCGCAGTCTGTCGGCGATCTGCTTGAGCCGAGTGATATCGGTGCTCATGTCATCCTCCTGGGGTCGCGGCCAGTATAGGGTCGTGGGCGCGTTCGATGGATTAGGATAACCCAAACCCCGATGCCATTCCACCTCGGCCGCGACGTCCCGCGCTGCACGCGTCCTGTAGAATGGCTGCCAGGAGGAGGGCTCCCTTGGGAATGGATCATCGTCTCTGTCCGCGGTGGTTGGGCCATCTACTGGACAACCCGGCCCGTAGGCTGGGTGTTGGCAAGGCCCTCGACTTCGCCCGGGCCTGCTACCTCCTCCACAAGATCCGTGACCAAGCCGGAGTGCTGCGGGACCTCGCGCTGCTTGCGCCACGGGCTACCGAGGCTGGAGGAGCCGACTGACATGAGCCGCCGACCGCGACAGTATCGGGATGATCGAGGCTACCCCGTCATGATCGGCTACTTCGCCGCCGGCGCGGGCATCGGCGCGACGCTGTACTTCGTGTTCGCCTTCATGCTCCAGACGGGTCTCGAGGATGCCCTACCCTACGTCGCTCTGAGCGCCCTCATCGGCGGCCTGGTGCATCTCACGCGCTTCCGCGGCGTGCTGTGGGGCCTCGCGGGGCTGCTGGCTCTGTTCTTCGTGGTGGCCATCTACACGCCCGTCATCTACGGGCCAGCGGAGCGGTTGGTTCGCGAGGACGACCTCCGGCCAGCGGACGCCATCGTCTGCCTTTCGTCGGGAGTCACCAACGAGGGGCGGCTCGATATCGGTGGCACGGAGCGCTATCTCACGGCCCTCCGCTTAGCCGAGGAAGGCTACGCGGACACCGTCGTGCGCACTCGGCTGCCGGATGACTACGCGCCGGTGGACGCCGACGTGGAGTGGCTTCGGGCCGGGCTCGCACCGGGGGCGGAGATCGCGACGGTGGGACCCGTGGGGAGCACCTGGGACGAGGCGGAGCAGGTCCGGGCTTTGGCTCAGGAGTGCGGCTGGGGCACGGTCATTCTGGTCACCTCTCCGATGCACACCCGACGAGCGGCGGCAGTCTTCGAGAAGACCGGGCTGACGGTGATCTCCGCGCCCGCCGAGAGCCGCGAGTACTCCCGCACCCCACCCCACCGCGCGTGGGATCGGGCCTACATGCTGCGCCGATGGCTATACGAGGTCGCGGCTTGGCACTACTACCGAGCTCGCGGCTGGCTGTGATCGAAGCGGTGACGAAGCCTGGCTCAGAACGCCAGTTCCGCCGCCGCCAGATCAACGGGCGTGTAGTCGTTCATCCGCTGCAACTGCGGCAGGATCGGCAGCGCGTCGCCGGTCTGGATCCACTTCACGAGCCCCAAGGTATAGCTCGCGTAGGCGTCCGACGGGTCCAGTTCCACGGCTTTGCTCAGTGCCGTCGCCGCAGTGTCGATGTTCCCTCGCTTGGCCTCCAGAAACCCGACGGTCGCCCAAGCGCGAGGGTCGTCCACCCCGCCGCTGATCACGGCGTTGGCCTCCTGGATGCCCTGCTCGTAGTCGCCCGCGGCCCCGAGGAGGGTGTAGCGGGCATAGCGAGCGTGGGGGTGCGCCTCGGCACCGGTGATCACGGTGCTTAGCCGGTCAGCCGCGCTCCGACACGCCTGCTGGAGCACCTCGCCGGATTCGGCGGTTATCCCCGGGTTCAGGGTGGCGGCGAGCAGGTAGAGCTGCGCGGCCATCGCGCCATCGGGACCAGCCAGGAGGCCGGCCAGGGCGTCGAGAGCCTGGGCATCCTGCCCCTGGACTATGTAGGCGAGGGCACGCATGACTGACGCCCGCTGGAACCGCTGCGGATCTGCGCTCACGAGCTCCTGGAGCGCCACCTGGGCGGCACCCAACTCGACGCGGCGGGTGTCGGCGTCGATGTCGACAGCGTCTGGGTCGCCCCCCAGTAGCAGCGCAAGCTCTCGCAGCACCACGCAGGAGGCCCAGGCGTAACGGGCCTCGGGATCCTCAGCGGACCTGTCGCTGAGGGCCTTGAGGAGCCGCGGGTCGTCGAGGACAGGCTGGATCGGTGAACTAAGGAGCTCCTCCGACTCGGGGACGATCTCGACGGGGTCGAAGGGGTGCTCGGCGGACCGAAGCAGCGCGAACATGCCAATGGCCCGTTCGTAGGCCTCGTGGTGGGTGGCCAGATCGCCATCGCTGAGGCGCTGGAAACGATCCCACGTCGCACGAAGGGCGGAGCTGTAGGCTGTTCCCTCGGGTGTCGCCATGACGGCGTCTCGGGAGTCGCACAGCATGAGCACCTTGACTGCCCAGGCCAGAGTGTCACCCGGCAGCCGAACCGCGCTCTCCTCCTTTACCGCCTTGTCAGCGAGCAGGAAGGCTGCCGCCTGAAGCATCGCGGGGTACCCGTCCGGAGGGAGCTGGCCCGCTTGCTCGAGGTTCGAGAGCACAGCGAAGGCCCGGTTCGCGTCACCCGCAATAAGGGCCGCCCGCGCCATCAGCACCGCGCGAGCGGGATCATCGGTGAGCCCCTCGAGGAGAGCCACGGCGCGCTGCGCGGCGACTGCCGCGTCATCCGTGTACCCCGCCCGGGCGAGGGCGAAGGCGTAGCGCGCGGCAGCGTCGCCGTCCTCGGGGGAGTTCTCACTGGCGGCTTTGAGGGTGGCCAGCGACGTGGGCGTAGGTTGCGGCCCGAGCACCCGGCTCGCCGGAAGGTGACCCATGCGGTACACCGGGAGATCAGCCATAACCTTCGCCGGATCGATGAAGGCACTGCCCTCGGCGTTCGGGACAGGCCGCTCCTCCAGCAGGCCGAGGAACATCACGCCGCGTACGTTCGGATCGTCGGGGTCGTAGATCTCATCCACGTTCAGGCGGGAGAGGAAGCCCAGACGGAGCGCCGCCACGGCCCTCTCATCCACCTTCAGGCGGCTGTACGGTTGACGGGACTTGATGTTCAGCCAAGCGAGGAGGGCATCCTCATCCACGTAGCCATCGGTGGGCACCAAGGCCAGCTCCACTCGATCGACCGCCACCTCCGTGATCATCACCAGAACGGACCCGTCATCCCCCACCCGCACGGGAGCCAGGTTCGCCATGTAGCCCGCCTCCCGGTAGGCCCTGCTGATCTCCAGGTACAGAGCCGACGCGGTCAGGTGGTTGAAGACCTCCCCGACCCGGTAGCGCCGTTTGGCCGCTTCCTGGATCTTCTGAGCATCAACGGCCGGAACGTTCACCCCACGCACCTCGACCGCGGAGATGATGGGGTTCTCGACCAACGCGAAGATGACTTCGATGCCGCCTTCGGTGCGCTTCAGATCGCACTGGGACTTCTCCGGGTCGAAGAGCCCCAGCTCGACGGTTCGGTAGAAGTCCTCCTTTACCGTCTCCAGCTTGAACTCACTGCCGACCTTGCTGGTCATCATCGCCTCGACCGCCGAGCGGTTGACCTGGACCAGGCCCTCGATCCGTATGTTCGAAATGGTCTCAGCCACGGCAGGTAGGCCCGCTACGAGGGCCAGCAACAAGGTCATCCAGGCGGCTCGCGCTACTCTCACGGTATCGTATCCTCCTCCTGGCGCTCATCCGAGGGGCAGATGGCGGCCGTGCGACCATCGTCACGCAAGCTAGTGTGGCCGAGAGCTACCGGCGGCTGACCGTCCGCGTCAGTGGTCGCCGGTTGTTAGACACTCGGGAGGGCCCGTGTGGTGCGGGGCCTGCATGGCCTCTTCGGGCGCATGGTAGGGTTCCCTCTCGCCGCGCCCACAGGTTACCCGTCGGTCCGCGTGATACTACTGGGCGCGGTTGCTGAAGTCGAGTGCACACTCACCATGGGAGGTACCCGGCACGTCTCTGCCGAAGGGGGGCGTTGCAGGAGATCGCGCCGCCGGCGAACTCCCTCCGCGCACGGTGAGTGGGACTCGTCGCCTCGGTAGTGCTCGGGCATGCTACCTCAGTAGACCAACCACGACGGGCACCTCATCGCCCGCAGGCACTTGCACAACTAAGCCGCCCATGCCATCGGTAGTCCTCGTCGCCTCGATGCCGTCGATCGTCACCGACAACTCGGCGTTCCTCGCCAGATGAAGGAAGGTGAGCGCCGTGGGGGCGTCGCCCGAGACGGTGAGCCGGCGGAGCCCCGATGTCCATTCCTGGATCGCAATGCGCGTCCCCTCCCCTTCAGACCGAGCGGTCAGAGGCACTGTTCGCATGAGGCTAGCTTCTGCGGTGGTGCGGTTCATATCGCCCAGTGTCGTCGTGCCGGGGGCCCAGATGCGCGGGCTGTCTACCTCGATGAGCCCCTCTGCGGGAGCTTCGATCACGACTTCGGCGTTCTCCAGCCGCACATCCGAGACGCCCTGCTCGGCCCGCACCTGGGTGACGCGGAAGTCGTGGGTCATGGTGTCCCATTTCCCGCCGTGGCGCGTGGTTCTCACTTCGGGAGCCAGCACGTACCCGTGGGTACCGTCGGCATCTTGGAAGGTCGTGTACCAATCGCCCCCGCGAACATGAGCGTCCAGGTAGGACTCGCCTTTCCAGAGCAAGGGCACGCCCGGTTTCTCGAAGCCGCTCACTACGAGGGCCACGGCATTGTGTCCACCCGAGAAGCGCAGCCTCGCCCAGTTACTCTCAGCCCGCACCATCGGCGGCAGAGTGCGCATGAGCTGACCGTGCAGCACCTCTACCTCGGGTCCGAACAGGTCACCCTCCAGTGCGGCGGCTCCCGCCTCTCCGAGCCTCGCCGACGCCTCCGTCGGCCCCAGCCCCCAGCGACAGGCCTCGTAGTAGGGCACTTGCCAGTCCGAGTGGTCGCTGCCATACGGTACCAGGACGAGATCCAGCCCCAGGTGGCTGCCGGCCTGGACCGTGTCACCATCCATCAGGGGCGTGAGGATCGTCTCCGTGCGGTTATCGGGATGCCCGAGGAGCGAGAAGCCCAGTCGCTCGAAGGGCTCGCCGTTCAGCGTCCCGTCAATCCGCCGCACGATGACGCTGTCGTTGCCGTCCACGTGGGGGTAGGTGCAGGCGAAACCGTTCACCGAGCGGATCTCCTCGCCAAGCACCGACCACTCGCCGTTCTGCTCGATGGGCGCGGTACGGACCTCCCCGTCGGGCGCCATCCAAGCGGCTGTATCCCAGTGGACGCGCCGGATGTAGGTGCCCTTGTTGAGCAGCCGGAGGTTCGTTCGGGTATCACCGGCGATGGTGACGTCCTCAAGGAAGTCGTAAGTCAGCTTGACGAACGTCCGGGTCTCGTCGTCCTGGGGCATCTCCAGGGCCTCCATCGTGATGAGGACCTTATCGTCACTGCTCCGGTAGAACTGCCGCCACCACGCCAGGAGCGGCCCAGCGGACATGATGGTGCTGCCCTCGTACCGCGGGTAGCGCCACTCCTCGCCGTCGAAGTAGTGGAGCCAGCCCTGCAGGGCCACGTGCTCATGCTGCGGCTGCCCCATCCACGTCTCTCCGGAGAGGGGCCGGTAGTCGGCGATGCCGTAGGTCCGGGGCTCGCCATCGCCTACGTTCATGAACAGCATGGGCAGGGTGAAACACGTCGTCTCCGTCGTCCCCGCGCTCAGGTGGTAGTAGATGCAGAAGAACCGGATCGAGGAGATCTGGCGTAGGCGCCGCCGCCCCCAGCCTTCGTAGAGATGCACCGAGTCCAGAGCCACCGTCTCGTCCGCGGCCAGCCTTATAGGAAAGTAGGACTCGGAGAAGTGCTCGTCAACGGGCTCCTCCATCTCGCCCCCGAAGTTCTTCGAGGACTGGACCTGGATGGGCAGGGGGAACCCGAGGGGGTCGGTCAGGATGGCGGACTCGATCACGGAGGCTGGCGTGTCGTGACGGATCATGAGCGTTCGCGGCAGGCCGTCGTTGGCCACCTGAACACCGGCCGTCAGACGCATATTCGGGTTGTCGTAGAAGCCCTCGAAGCCGAAGCTCTGCAGCCCCGGGGCTTGGTGGATGGTCGTCAGGCCCGAGGCGGCGTCATACCCGCCGTATACCGCGCCCTCGAGCGTGAAGGCATCGCCGGGAAGCGGGCTGGCCTCCGCCTCGAGGACTCGCGACGCCTCCTCCGGCGTCGCGACCGGGATCAGGGCGCAGTAGACGGTGTGCTCCGCCGGACCCGTTGCAGTGCCGAGATGAGTCCTCGCCACAAGCTGGCCCGCCTCGACCGAGAGCACGGGACTCGTCGGTGACGCCGGACCGGTCGCCACGGCGACCCACTGGTCTCCCACGCGCAGGATCATCCCGCCAACGCTTGGCACGGTGTCGATGGGCCCGCCCTGGGCGAGGGGGAGACGGATCGCCAGATCCTCGACCGCTACGCCCTCCCCGGGACGGAGGAAGGCCTGGATGCCCAAGCGCCCGGGGAGGCAGTGGAGCACCAGCTCGCTGGGGACGCCCGACTCCTCGCCTGCGGCCGCGAGATCGAACTCCAGGAAGTGCGCGTCATAGTAGTAGTAGCCCGCGCGCCAGGTGTTGTGACGGCTCGGCTGCGGGGCGTTGCGAGAGCTAAGCTCCACGCCGCCCGCCTGTGCCGTAATGGAAGCCACGTCGCTGAGCAGGGGCACTCGCGAGGCCCCAGCCTCCAGGGACGTGAGGCCGGGCCGGAGGCGATCGACCACGGCCCGGTACGTGGCCGATTCGCACACTACGGCCTCCCGCTCGGGCGTGAGGTAGTAGACGTCGACGTAATCCGGCGCCCCGTTCAGGCCGATCACAGGCGCGTGATCGTGTGGGGCGGGCGCCGTGATGGCGAGGGACGCGAGGGTCGTGAGGAGTCCGGAGGTGAGCATGGGGCCATCTCCTTCAGTGTTCTGCGCGATAAGGGGCTCTTCCGCCCCCGTGGCCGGAATCCTTACTCAGGATGCCGCGATTCACGAACTTCGCCCCGCAAACGGATGGGGAGGTATCCCCCGCCGGCCGTCCTATACCCCCAGTAAGTGACTATCGGGGGCCGCCCCCCGGACGAGGTGATCTGCTACGGACACTCTGCGCGTCGCCGTCATCGGCATGGGCCCCATCGGCAACCGCCATGCCGACATCTATCGCGAGGATGCTCTCTCGGACCTAGTGGGCGTCTGCGACATCAACCGGGAGCGGGCCGATGCGGCCGCCCAGAGGCTCGGCGTTCCCGCCTTCTACTCCGCCAAAGACCTTCTCGACGAGCTGGGACCCGATCTCTGCAGCGTTGCCACCGGCGGGTACGAGTACTCCTCCGACCACCACCAACCGACCATCGAAGCGCTCCAGGCCGGATGCCACGTGCTGTGCGAGAAGCCGATCTCCAATGAGCTCGACACCGCCGAGGAGATGGTGCGCGTCGCTCGCGAGGGGCGCCGCTGCTTCGGCATCGACTTCAACCACCGCTTCACCCCTGCGGCGCTGAAGGCCAAGGAGTGGCTGGATACGGGGCGGCTCGGTGAGCTGCTCTTCGCGAACATGGCGCTCTGGATAGGCAACCCCGCCGAGAGCTCTCCCTACTTCCACCTCAAGGCGCTCCACCCCCATAGCGTCGACATGCTCCGGTACTTCGTCGGGGACGTCTCGAGGGTCCAGTGCTTCGCGAAGAAGGGCCCGGGGCGCACCATCTGGTCCACCGCCCACATGAACATCGAGTTCGAGTGCGGCGCCGTCGGTGGGCTCACTGGCAGTTACGACATCGCCCGCGGGCATCCCATGGAGCGGTGCGAGGTCGCGGGCTTCAAGGGTCGGTTCGTGCTCGAGGACATGTGGCGAGAAGCGACTCTCTACCCCGCCGACTCATGGGACAAGACCGTCTACACGAATCCGGTGTTCGGCGGGTACCGCGACTTCGGCGACACCTTCCGAGCGAGGATTCACAGATTCCTCGAACAGGTAGCCGCGGGCGTCGCGCCGGAGGACATCGACGGCACGGGGGCCGATGGCCTGAGTGCCCAACGGATCATCCACGGCTTCATCCAGTCGCTGCTCACCGGCGAGGTCGTCCGGATCGCGGACGTGGTCCGTTAGCCCCACCGAGGGCTACTCCGTCACGATCACCTCGACGGGTCCGCCCGCAGGGAGCTGGATAACGATGAGGCCGAGGGCGGGATCCCACTGGTAGGCGCCGGGCTCCGTAAGGGGCTCGGCGCCCTCCAAGCGGATGGCTTCCTGACCGTCGACGGTGAGTGAGCGCGGCTCATTGAGGCGCCCCAGCACAACGGTATGCTCTCCGAGTTCCGGAGGCAGGCTCAGCGTAAGCCTTACCGAGTCCGCCTCGATCGTGGAATCGACCACCTCGGGCATCCCACAGAGGGTGACCACCCGCTCCTCACCCCGAAGGATCTCGGTGCGCGCCCATCCGGCATCGGACTTCAGCCGGCCGGCGAGCCGGGCGATGCGACTCGCCTCGAGATCCCACGTGTAGGCGTCGGTGCCGGCTATGGCGCTGTAGGCGTCGGGGTACAGGCCAGGCTGGCCCGTGTCGGGCACGTGCTCCGCGAGTTCGAAGCCTTCCCGACTGATGGGCCGCATCTGCTGGCCCGCGGAGAGGAGGATCCCCTCGGCCACGGTCCGCCAGTCGAAGCTATCGTCCTCCTCGGCGAGCTCCAATAGCCCCTCAGCCACATCGAGGCCGTTCCACTGCACGATCCACCCGAACCACGGGCTCGTGAAGTGGGTGGCCCCGAAGACGGGGATCGAGCCATAGCGCATGATGGGCCGCTCGGGGGGGCTCCACAAGTAGAGGAAGGGCATCGCCCGCCAGGCCCAGCGGCGGGCCGAAGCGAGCTGGCCCCTGTTTCCGGTCAGGCGGTAGGCGAGGAGGTGAGCCCTCACCGCCGCGCCGCAGGTCAGGATGTCGGGTACGTGCAGGGATAGCTCCCATGTCTGGGCGCCCTCGGGCCGAGGCTGGGTGTCCAGGTGCCCCAGCGCTGCCAGGCCCGCGTCCAGGCAAGCGGGATCGCCTGAGATGGCGGCCGCTTGGAGGCACCGTTCCGCATTGGCGGCTACGAGCCCCGACGACGTGTCGCCATCGACCCCAAAGGACTGGCGGAGCTGCGTTCCCGCGTGGTATGGCCAGGTGCCGTCAGGCCTGATCGCCGCCGCGACGGCGCGCCCGTGTGCCACGATCCCAGCAACGGCCGGGAGGGCCTCGCCCTGGCTGAAGGCCATGTCCCACCCGACGCCTTCCCCGCGCTCCTCCTGCGCGGCGAGAGCGTCCGCGAGGACTCCCTCGGCCGCCTCGGCGTGAGGGCTACCGGGGGCCATTCGGGCGGAATACCACAGCACGTGGGCATAGCCGGAGTTGAAGTGGGGCCCGAAGGCATCGGGCAGGTTCGGATGCCAGCGGCGCTCCTCGGGGATCCACAAAGTGTGAGTGAACCCGTAGGCGGCACGCTCGATCATGGTGTCGAGGTCGGGCGCTGGCTGGGGAAGGGGTGGCGGAACGGCCTCCATGGAGCCCGCCATCGCCTCGAGGATGTGCCGGCAGGCTGCCTCCAGATCGGGCTCTGGTAGCTGGAACACCGTCGCGCCGATGGAGATAGGGGTATCCGGCCCCACGCGCAGCGGCGTCGCGAGGCTCAGGGCGTTCTCCTCGCCCCCTCCCAGCACTCCTGGAGTGAGGAGGCCCATCCGGTGCGACGGTGTGCCGAGTAGGCGATCGGGCGATGCGAACACGGGCGTGGGGTAGATCCCTGTACCCGACCAGTCCTGGGTGGGGTTCCACCTGAGTCCGACGGTACGCTCGCCCGAGGTGACCCACATCGCGGGTATGGTCGCCTTGTAGGGATGAGGCGCGAACCTGACGCTGGCCGGAGGCTCCACGAAGTCGGTACCCGAGGAGACCTCGCCGGGCAGCAGATACTCCAGGCCGGGGAAGATCGCCAGATCCCGGTCCGTTCCGAAGGCGCCATCACCGGCGAGGAACTCGGGGAAGACGAGGCCCGCGAGCGACACCTCCTCGCCTGCGTCAAGCACCAGCGAGCACTCGATCTCCGGAGTGCCGGAGCGCATCATGAACCGTGCCGTGCCTGAGCGTGAGCCAGTGGGCAGGTCAACGGTCACGGCGAAGGAGATCTGGGCGCCCGCGGGTCCCGATGCGGCGATGGGATACTCCCGCGTGTAGATCCGGCGCACCGTGCCACCGGGTTCGGTGACCAGCCCCAGCGACGGGAAGCTCCCGACTCGGTTCGGCGCAATGCCCGAGGTGTCCAGGATCACGCCGGCCCCGAAGCCCTCGGGCATGCCGGGGAAGACCACGGTGAGCTGGCCGTTCGTCATCACCGCGTCGCCCTCGGGCGTGAGGTAGGCGGTGCCTGCCGGCGCGGGATCCGAGCCAGTGACTTCCGGCCCGGGTACGTTCACCAGCAGGGTACGCACGACGGTGCTTCCGCCGCCCGTGACGCGGACGGGGAGATCGACCCAGCCGCCGTCGAACTCGGGCGCGATGGGCACCACGATGGGCACGCGCACCTTCTCGAGGGGAGCCGTGGCTGGCACCGTCGCGGTGATCGACTCGCTCGTGGACACCCCGGGCGGCGGAGTCACGACGACCTCCGCCCCCTCGCTTCCTCGGCCGCCGATGTTCTGGAGGACGCAGTCGACGGTGAGGGTCGGTTCGAGCTTGGCGACCACGCCTGGGGCCATGGCGCGCTCAATGTGAAGCCATGCGCCCCCACGCGGCCTGTCCACGACGGCGAGACTGCGCACCTCCACCCGGCGGAGATCGCCCTTAGACCACACACGGAGGGCTAGGCGCCCGATCTCTCCCTTGTATGCGGGCGCAGTGCGGAGATCCAGGTTGATCGTCTGGAACTCCGTCGACGCGGCCACGTCGATCCCCACGCCCTCCCCCGGCGGGAACAACCCGGCGCCGGCGCGCTGGAACAGCACATCGATTCGCGCGGGAGCATCCAGCCGGATGCCGAGGCTGGCAATGCCGGCTGACTCAGATGCCAGAGCGAAGGGAGGCGAGTAGACGAGTGCGGGGCTGGTCTGCGGCTCGCAAACGAGCACGTCGCCCTCGCCATGAACCTGGCCCATCCCCGGACCCGGCATGAAGGCCAGGGCCAGCCCCGGCTGCGCGAAGTCATACCTCGGCTCCCGCGGAAGGGACTCCGGCGCAGGACGCGAGACCAGCTCGATCCGCTGGATCTCCACGACCCTCCCAATCTCCTCGGGGAAGTCGACCCGCAGCCGGGCCAGGGGCATGTCCGGCTCCCAGCCCGGAGAGGCGTTGATCGTCAGCCACTCGTCGGTCTTGCTGAACCGCACGCCCACGGCCGCGTCAGCTTGGAACTCGGCGGTCGCGGGGTCCGGCGCGGCCGCCCAGAAGACCTGGCCTGCTCCCGAAGAGGAAGAGCGATACACGATCCGCACCAGGTGCTCAGCGGAGGTCACCGTGTCCAGAGGCGGCGAGCCAATGTAGGGATCGCTCCCCGTGAGCGCGCATACGAGCGCTCCGTCCCTCACGGTGAGATCCCCAACCGAGTGCAGCGCCGTCCATCCCAGGGCGTCGGTGGCCTGGGTGAAGTCCCACGCGTAGACGATCTCCTCGCCTGGGTACTCGGCGACGGCGGGCCCTCCCGCCAGCAGCACGCTCAGCGTGCACCAGAGGCTGATATGGCGCGCGTGTCTCTCCATCGAAGCGGCACCTCCCGCAGACGACCTTCGGCGAACCCGCACTCGTGGCTACCGCAGTTCCAACCGACGAATCCCCTTGCTCGAAATGGTGATCTCGGTCAGGGCGTCTGAGCCGCTGTGCGGCGCGGGTACGGCGAAGACGAGGGGCTCCTCAGGGTCCTCGAGGGTCTCTATCTCCAGGGCCTCGTCGCTGGCGGCGATCCGAACCGCCGCGCCGTGGTAACGCAGGGGGTTGACGCACAGCTCCCCGAGGCCCTGCGGAAGACGCGGCCGAATGACCAATCGATCCGGCTGGGGTTCTATCCCCAGGAGACCGTAGATGAGGATGCTCGGGACCATGCTCGTCTCGTAGAACTCGAAGTCGATGCCGAGCCCGCCCGCCGTCCCGCCTCCTTGCAGGGTCGTGCCGCGTATTCCACCCTCGTAATACGCCCGGTAGCCGCCCTCCGTCCAGACATCCCGCTCCCATTCGGTGATCGCCATCAGGCGCTGCCACGCGCTGTCGGGCCCGAGGACGCGGTTCCTCGCCCACATGTCGTAGAAGCTGAAGCCCAGCACCGCGCCGCCATCCTGCACCTGTCCGCCCCACGGAATGCTCTCCGGCGCCTGCCAGGGGAAAGCGTACGCCTCCACGTTCCGTTTCGTGGTGGAGCGGGGTCCGAAGCGCCAGTGGTAGATGTCCTCGCCCACGGAGTCGTCGCCCTCGATGGTCCGCTCCCCGTCCAGCCACCCCAAGATGGAACGGGCGTGCTCATCGGAGGCGAGGCCGTACCAGATCGCATCCAGGTTGACGAAGGTGAACCCGTTGTCGTAACGGCGTCCCTCCATGTCGATCCAGCCGACGAAGCGCCCCTTCTCCTCGTCCCAGAAGAGGTCGTTCGCGACTCGCCGGACCTCGGCGGCATGGGCGCGGAGCGATGACGGCGACTGGCTGAGAGCGCCCAGTGGGACATCCCACTCGGGGTGCTCCCGAATGGCCTCCTCTAGCTCTGCCAGCGCAAGCAGCGAGGCATGGTACTGGTTCGTGGCATACAAGTCGTGACCACCGAAGGGCAGCAGATCCCAGTAGTTGTTCCCGATGCCACGTCCTGGGTGATAGGTCTTGGCGCCGTCGGGGCCGACCTCGAGTCCCGATCGGCCGTCGTGTCCCACCCAGGGCACTACGATGTGGCTGTGCTCCAGTCCGCCCATCACCGTCTGCTGGAAGCGTAGGGCGAGCCGGAGGCGGTTGATCTGCTGGCGCAGGAACCCCACGTCGCCCGTCCAGCCGAAGTACAGCCGACTGGCGAGGATGAGGATCGGGTTGTTGATGGTGTGCCGCGTGTCGTAGACCGTGAAGAAGGAGTCGACACCGACCTCGGCGGCGGAGCGGAGGGGCAGCACTATCCGCATTCGCTCGATGGAGCCCTCCCAGAGGGGATGGCGATCCAGCCGGGCCATGGAGTGCATGAGTTGGTTCGGCTCAACCGGCCAAGTCTCGGGCGTGTCGAAGTACACCCGCCGCTCTGAGCTGAAGTCCCGATCACTCGACCGGATCCACTCCAGGTAGGGAGTGCCGTAGGCGCCGATGTCGTCCAGGCTCCAACGCAGTTGCACGAAGGGGCTGTTGAAGGAGTCGATAGACACGCCCGGGGGCGTCGTCAATGTGACGTTGCCGGCGTCGGCGGTAAGCCTCCACCGCCCGTCGACGACCCCTGCGGACTCCGCGCCGCTGACCTCCCACGCATCAGCGGCGGCTTGGCCCTTCCAGGCCTGAGCGGGCCACTGGTTCACGTAGCCGGCCACCCAGCCCGGCACGTCGTCCTGGAAGTGCCATCCGGCCGCGATCCCAAGGGGTCCGCCGTAGGGCTGGGTCCAGAGCGGGAAGGGCCAGCCGCGGTCATGCGCGTGGCTGAAGTGCTGGTGCGTGTGGACGTAGCCTTCATCATCGATGCTGACGGCGAGCAGCGTCCGGCCCATCGCCTCCTGAACGGGGGTGCCGTCGCCAGTCACTGCGCCCGCGAGCCACAGGTCAGACGTTGCCTGGTACTCCTGATTGAACAGTACTAGTCCGTAGCTGGATCCCGCGGGCCGGCGGCTCTTGTAGTGCCGCCAGAGGAAGTTACTGAGGATCTCCGCCTCCTCCGGGTAGCCAGCCAGCTCGAACCGGCTGAAGCCCTCCGGCACGTCCGCCTCCACCCAGGGCCGGCTTCCCTGGCCCCGGATAGCGACTGAGAGGGTGGCCAACGCGAGAAGAGCCGCGATCGCTAGCACGAGTGGTGGATTCATCATGGGGTTCGATTCCTCGGTGGCCGCCGGGGCTCCTCCGAAGTCCTACGTCAGCCTCACCTCGATGGCCTGTCCGGCCTCCAGCACCGTCTCCTCCGCGAGGGTCACCACGTGGTGATCCCCCTCGCGATGGGCTGCCGCGGGGACCGTGGCTCCGTCCACGAGTACCGTCACGCCGCCGGCAGCTTCGGCTCCCAACCGTAGTTCGCGGATCGCCTCTCGCCCGCCGCGGCAATGCAGGGCGAACCGCGACCCATCACGTTCCAGCACGCCCCAGGAGAAGCAGGTGGCGTACGGGGCCGTCACCGGGCCGGCAACCCTCGGCTCGATCGTCAGGGCCCCCCTCCGGGCGTCAACGCGAAAGCCCGTGGCTGCCAGGAGTAGGGCCCAAGAGGACATGGCCCGGTAGTAGTGGTCGCCGCACTCGACATGGTTCCAGAGCCGTCCCGCCCGCCGGTACCGGTCCTCGATGTTCCGGACGATGGCCACACCCTCGTCCACCATCCCGAAGTCGATGAGCATGGAGGCGATGGCGTACTCGATACCCGTCCACGGAACCTCGAATTGCAGGGTGCCGTAGGTGGAGATACGCCGAGCCTTGCCGGGCGGGTAGCTCGCGTTGAGCAGGCCGTCCTCGTCGCGGAAGTTGTAGCGGCAGATCGCTGCCAGGGCGTCGCGGATGCGCTCCGCCCGAAGGCTGGGGCCCCAACCGACGAGTGTAGTGAACCACTCGCCGTCGAGTTGGTCGGACATGCAAGCCTCGTCGGTACGCCCTCCTTCCGTCATCTCTCGCCACAGGACGTAGTACTCACCGTTCCACAGCTTCTCGAAGCTCTCCGCGGCCCGGCCGTGCCAGGCTCGCCAGCGCTCGGCGCGCGCGCTGTCGCCCAGGTCCTCCGCCATGAGCACCGCGGCCTTCAGGGCCGCAACCCAGAGGCTGGCGATGTAGGAGGGGCAGCCGTACAGATTCCAGACATCGTAGGTCTGGCGCTCGCAGCCGTGGTCGGGGAGTCCGTCGCCATCGGCGTCGAGGAGGGCTGTGTCCTCGATAGCCTTGACGATGGGCGCCCACAGGCGCTCCACGTAGGCCTTGTCGCCGGTCCAGAAGTAGTCTCGGGCGATGAGGAGCACGAACTGGGGGCTCATGTCCACCCGCTCGAACTGGTTGTCCGTCGCCGAGAAGTCGGGCCAGAACATGTGGGGGATGCGCCCATCCTCGCGCTGGAAGCGGGCGCCCATCTCCATCTGGCCCTTCTGCAGCTCGGGGAACAAGGCCAGGAGGGAGAAGGAGCCCTGGTAGGTGATGTCCGTCGTGTGGAAGCCGCAGCAGCCGAGTCCCTCCCACACACCGAAATCACCCGCCTTGGTCCACCACGTGCACTTCGGGATGGTGGTGAGCTGCGCGCTCACCGCCTCGGCGATGGCCGGATCCAGGCTCGATGAGTAGATGGCCTCGGCGAGCCCGAGGGCGGTGTCCCGCAGCCGGTCATGCTCCGCCACCAGATGCCGCGCCACGTCCAGCGAGTCGCCGAAGAAGCGCTCGTACTGGTGCCCCAGGTTCTCGCCCGTCTTGCTGATGTGGTTGGGGTAGTGCCAGCCAACGACGAAGCGGATCTCCTCCGACGCGCCTGCCGCGACGCGGGTCTTCGAGCAGAGCAGAGCGTCGCGCCATCGCAAAGGATCCGCGAGGTGATCGCGCGCCTCCTTGGCAACGTCCCTCAGGAACGCGATCTCGCCCTCGTCCCCGTCCAGGAGTTGCGGCTCCGCCGCCCGGATCCGCTGCCATTTGGCCTGGAAGAAGCTGTGCTGGAGCACCTGGGCCAGAAGCTCCGCACGCTCCTCCGCAGACGCCGCGGCCGGGTCAAACCCCTCGGCGAAGGGAGCCAGGGGCCGCTCGGGGGTGCATGATGTCAGCTCGCCGCGCTCGCGGAACTCGAACAGGTAGCAGCGGGACGAGCCGCCATAGATCGGGCTGAAGGTGAGTAGGGAGCCGCGTTCCTGCTCATACGCGCCCGTGATGACGCCGTTATGGCCCCCGGAGAGCCCGAAAGTGAGACTTCCGTTGCACGGCTCATCAGGAGACACGCCTTCAACACCGAGTCGCACATAGGTAGCCGTCTCGTTCTCCATATACGCATGTACATGAGTTCCGATGCGCACAGGGTTCGCCAGTTGCCCGAGAATCGAGACCGTGACCGGTTCATCTACAATGCTCTCGACCTGAAAGTCGATATAGAAGCCCGGGGTGGCCGACTCGCGGCAATCGTGCGGCACGAAGGGGGCGAATACCCGCGCGGTCACTCGCACCGGCAGGGTGTCATCCAGGTACTCGAGTTCCGCCACGGGAAAGCGTCCCTCGAAACGAATCGCCTGCACGCACTTGGCCCATGCCAGGGAGTAGAGGTTGTTGAGCCCCTCGCGCAGCGCGAGGCGGCGGACCTTCACGTCGCCGTCGGCGGTCTCCGTCCGGAGCATGAAGGTAAGGTCGTGGGGGCTCATGGCCGGTCCGCGGCTTGGGTCCTGGGCGCGGCACTCGGGGGTGGGCGAGTCGGGCGACCACTGTCCCAGATTGAAGATGAGCCAGTCGTGGAAGAGCCCGTCCTCTCGGATCTCGACGGATCCGGCGCCGATGCCTCCCAGGGGGATGCCGGAGGTGTGCTCAATGCTTCGCTCAATGCGCGCCATGGGTCTCAGCCGCTCCTTCTAGAGTCCTTAGCCCCGACTGAGTCACCCAGTCGGGGCAGTCAGCGTTCGGTACGCGCGCCTGCGGGCCTTCATGGGGCCGCGGCAGCGGCCGCGACGCTCCCCGCGGGGATGAGGTACAGCGGGACCTCGCCCGGACCTAAGCCCAGCAGCTGCGCGAGCGCCTGGTCATCGAAGGCGCCCACGGGGCAAGCCCCGAGCCCCTGTGCCACAGCCTGGAGGAGCAGGTTCTGGGCGGCATGGCCGGCCTCGATGAACATGAACCGCTCCGAGCGATCGCCGTACTTGACCGCGAGCCGCTCCACGACACCGCACACGATGAACACTGCCGGAGCCTGACCGATGTGCTCCTGATCGAGGGCGGCGGCCTGGAGGTCCGGACGAAGGTCGCCGCCCTGGACGACCTCGAGGCGGTGCTCCGAGGCGAGGTAGTGCAGCAAGTGATCGGGCGTGGCAACGTAGAGTTCTAGTGGATAGAGCGCTCCGGCCGAGGGTGATGTGCGGTGGACGCCGTCGGCTCCCGTGACGCCCTGGCACGCCCAACAGAGTTGGCCGATCTGCGCGTCGCTGAGCGGCGAGGGGGCGAAGTTCCGGACCGAACGTCGGGTGGCGAGAGCTGTCTCCAAGGTCATCGTGCCCACAGTATCGGGGGGAGGAGGAGTGATGGACTGCGGCCGGGGCGCGCGGGGCGCCTCGACCAGGGCGTCGTCCGCCTTGTCCCTCTGGGCGCAGGCGACGGCGAGACAGGTGGCGAGGGGGATCAGCACGAGTAGGGACTTGCGAAGCATGGCGACCACCTCCGCGGCAAGGATAGCACGCCAGGGCAGGGCCCGGGCCTTGGGACGGGGAAGCCGAGCCGAGATCAATCGAGGGAGTGGTTGAGTCATGGCACCGAACCTCCGCGCCCTGCTTCTCCTGAGCGCCCTCGCCCTGCCGTCCGCCGCCGGCGAGCTCGTCATCGACTCGGTCGAGTACGCGGGTTGGGATGACTGCCTGCGGCTCTCGAATGGCGAGGTCGAGCTCATCGCCACCACCCAGGTCGGACCGCGGATCATCCACTTCGGCCCCGTGGGCGGCGAGAACGTGTTCTGGGTGTGCCCCTCGGATGCGGGGAGCACGGGAGGCGACGCGTGGCGCATCTACGGCGGCCATCGGCTCTGGGCCTCGCCCGAGACGAAGCCCCGGACGTACCCGCCCGACAACTTCCCGGTGCAGATCACCGAGGGGGCGTGGGGCGTGCGGCTGGCGCCCCCTGAGGAGCGGGACAACGGCATCCAGAAGGAGATCGACATACGGATGCTCACCGACGCCCCGGGCGCGGTGATCACCCACCGTATTCGGAACACGGGGCGCTGGCCCATCGAACTGGCGCCCTGGGCCCTGTCGGTCACCGACGCGGGCGGCATTGCCATCATCCCCACCCCGCAAGGCGACGCGGATCCCTACGGGCTCCTGCCGAACCGCTTGATCGCCCTCTGGCCCTACTCGGACATGACCGACCCCCGGCTCACCTGGGGCTCTGAGTACCTCCTGCTCCGCCAGGACCCCTCCGCCACCGTGGCATTCAAGCTCGGGGTCAGCGCCGATAGCAACTGGATGGCCTGCGCCAACAAGGGGATGTGCTTCGTCAAGCTGTTCCACTACCAGCCGGGCCAGCGCTACCCAGACTTCGGCTCATCGGTGGAGTGTTACGCCAACGCGGACATGCTCGAACTGGAGACCCTGGGGCCGCTCGTTACCCTCGAGCCGGGCCAGGCCGTCGAGCACACCGAGCACTGGTTCCTCTACCAGGACGTGCCGGCGGGAGACACGGAGCAGTGGGCGCGGGAGACCATCCGGCCCCTCGCCGTCCAGTCCCTCGACAGAGCCAATCTGGACTAATCCTTAGGAGGAAAAACATGAACGCATCGACGCCCCTCGCCGCCATTCTCGTGCTGGGTTTGGCGGGCGCCAGCCACGCGGGCTCGGGCCGCATCGTGCGGGACTGGTACGGGGTTCCACACGTCTTCGGCGACACCGATGCCGAGGCTGCCTACGCTCTCGGATATGCCCAGGCCGAGGATCGGCTGGAGCAGATCCTCTGGAACTACCGCTACGCCTTCGGGACCCTCGCTGAGGTCTTCGGCGAGGGCTTCGTGGAGACCGACCGCATCCAGAGGCTCATGGGGCACAGGGTGGTGAGCCGTGAGCGGTACGAGACCGTCTCCCCCGACGTCCGGGCGCTCATCGAGGCCTTCCAAGACGGGGTGCGCCGGTACATGTCGCGGCATCCCGAGGAGGTGCCAGAGTGGGCGCCGGAGATCGAGCCGGCTATGGCGATCGCCCTTGGACGGTCCGTCGTGTTCAACTGGCCCCTCGGCACGGGCATGGACGAGCTTGGGCGGCGGGATCCCGACTTCCACTTCGCGTCGAACCAGTGGGCGCTCGCGCCGGGGAACACGGTGGAGGGTCACGCCATCCTCTGCATCGACCCGCACATCGGCTGGGATGGCCCGATGCGCTTCTACGAGTACCGGCTCCACAGTGAGACGATGGATGTGAGCGGCTTCGGCGTGGTGGGCGCGCCCACCCTGGGCGTTGGGCACAACAACCACCATGGCTGGGCGGCCACGACGGGCGGCCCCGACACGGCGGACATTTTCATCATCCAGATCGATCCGGAGGACCCCACCCACTACCTCATGGATGGCGAGTCCAAGCCCTTGAGCATCCGCATGGAGACCATTGGCGTGGCCGGCGGAGATCCCGTCGAGCTTCCCGTGGCTCACACGGAGCACGGTGTCATCATCGAGATGGATGAGGAGCGAGGCGTGGCTTACGCCTTCGCGACCCCGTACCTCGATCAGGTTGGCCTCGTGGAGCAAATACACCGCATGAGCGTGGCGCAGAGTCTAGAGGAGTACAAAGAAGCTGTGGGGATGCTTCAGTACATGGAGCAGAACCTCATGTACGCGGATGTGGAGGGCAACATCTACTACCTCCGCAACGGGCGCGTGCCCATACGCCCCGAGGGGTACGACTACACGAAGCCCGTGCCCGGCAACACCTCTGCGACCCTATGGCAGGGCATCCACCCCCTAGCCGATCTCGTTCAGGTGGAGAACCCGACCACGGGGTACATGCAGAACTGCAACATCAGCCCCGAGTACCTAGCTCGCCCGCAACTCCTAGACCCTAGCGACTGGGCCGACGACCTCTGGCACACGACCTGGGACACGATGCACAGCCGCGGCGCCAAGGCCCTCCAGCGCCTCGATGTACGGCACAGGATCTCCCTTCAGGAGGCCATGTCGATCGTGCTCGACGTGGAGCCGTTCGCGGGCCTGGAGTGGGCCGGCTACACGCTCCATGCCGCCGAGCGCCGCCCCGATCATCCAGCGCTCCCGCAGCTGCAGGACGCGTTGGAGGCGATCCGCCTCTGGAGCGGCGAGTTCACGCCCGATGCCCGGGGCGCCGCGCTCCTGGCGGTGCAGTGGCGACATCTCGAGGGAGCCAAGCAGCGGCTGGCCGCGTGGACGTACGGCGGCGAGCGGCCTACGGATGAAGACTACGATGACCTGCTCACAGCTCTGGACGCGGCGATTGTGGAGCTCCGGGGTTGGGGCTACGACGTCGATGTGCCGTGGGGCGATCTGTTCGTTGTTGCCAGGGGCGAGCACAGTGTGCCCGCCATGGGTGGGGAGATCGGCGACATCGAGTGCCTCCGCGTGATCGGTTTCAACTGGGATGAGGAGCGGAAGCAGTTCGTGGGCTCCAAAGGCTCATCGTGGACGCAACTCGTGCAGTTCGACCCTGCGGGGGTTCGATCGTGGACTGGCACTCCGTGGGGCCAGAGCGACAGCCCCGTGTCTCCGCACTTCTTCGACCAGGCGTCCGTCTTCTGCGCCCCCAGCCTGAAGCCGAGCTGGTTCAACCCCGATGAACTCGAGGGGCACATCATGAGCGAGACCGTGCTGGAGTTCTGATCTTGGCTAGGGTGCGGCGGGCGGCGCCGCGGTCGTCCACGGCGCCGTCCACGCGAAGCCCGTAAGTGCGCCCCAGATGTACACGCAGGCGATCAACGCCCATGCAACGGCTGCCAACGCCAGGTAGACCCGGCGTGTGGCCGGGGTGGTGTGGGGTGATGTGAGGTAGAGCACCGCGCCGAGCAGAATGGCGGCGGCTGAGGTCCCCGGCCCGTACGGCATACAGACGCAGCTCAGGGGAAGGCTGGCGAGAAGCAGGATCGCGATGCTCGTCTCCCAGCGGCCGCGTCTCGTCGTCCTCCGCTGGTCCTGCCGAGACCCCTCTGGCTCCGTCGCATCGGGCAGCTCGTGGGGCAGGAGCTCCTCACCCTGTGGAGAGACATCGTTCCCGGGCCTCATGGGTTCTCGGCATGCCTCCCGACACCTGGTGCGCCGTTGGGCCGGCTCGCGCGAGGCGAGGCTCAGCCGGCGATGACACGGAGAGACCACTCTCCGGTTTGCAGAACTTGACGGACACAACCAGCCTATCGCGGTACGCCTGGCAGGGCCACCAGCGTGTAGATGATCTTGATCGCCCACGACAGCAGCATCAGCACGACCGTGTACGCCATCACACGAGCGCCCGCCTGGCCCTCCAGACGGGGGTAGAGCGGCCGCCGACACACGAGGGAGATCAGGCAGAGCAGCCATGCCAGCGCCATGCCGACCCCCACGGCCGCGCCGAAGATGCTCGACTTGATGGCGTCCATGATCTTGAGATGAGCCAGACAGACGACGGCGGTTGTTCCCCCGCAGCCCGGGCACGGTAATCCGAACACGGCCCTGAAGCTGCACGGAGGCAGCCCAAACTGCTGGTGGGTGCCGACGTAGTCGGGCGTGGGCTCGAGCTTCAGGGCAACGGCGAAGGCAGCGGTCAGAATGATGAGGACTATGAGGTAGCCGACCAGCCCTCTGAAGGGCGTACGGGGTCCTACGTCGAGCACGCGGTCCAGCCATGGAGGGAGACGCAGGTCCGAGGCGGCCTCGGGCCGCGGGAAGACGTAGGGCTGGGGTGGCTTCGATCCCATCTCCGCCATGGCGCTCCCGTACAGGGAACGCCGCCGGCACCTCACCGGCGGCGCCCAGTATCTGCCTCGTGGCCCCATGTGGGCCCTTCCCCCCCGTCTACTGGCGCTGGCCCCCCAGGTCGCGAGCCTCCGGCCTGGCGACCTCCATCTGGGCGGCGGTCTGCGGGGTCCTCCTCTGGTGCACGCCCCTGATGGGTTTGCCCGTGACTGGGCCCTGGCCCAGGAGGGGCACCCCTCGGAACTCCCAGGTGGTGCCTGGCGCCATGTACTGGCCCGACGCCTCGGGGAATCCAGACGCGGATGCACCCCACTGAACGCCAGTCGATGGAGCCTCTGGCTCGCCCACTAGAACGGGCTGAGCCGGGAGTTCGGCCTCCGGCTGATCCTGCTCCGGCTCCGGTGGGGGCTCGGCCCCATAGGGCCGCAGCTCAACGCTCTCAGGCTCAGGGAAGCCGATGAGCGGGTCGGGGCCGAACGACTCGGCCTCGACGCTCCCCGGCTCGGGCGAGGAGTCCTCGGCAGGCTGCTCGGGCATGGGCGGTGGGGCGAAAGGGGTCGCCGGCCGAATGCTTGGTGGCGGAGGGGCGGAGGGGCGTGCCTCGGCCACGCTACGGATCCGCTCGGCTCCCATCGTGCTCGGCACCGTCATGAGACGGCCACAGTCACACGTGAACTTGTCTCCGCCTTGCTTGTCATCCACATCATGGACCCGACCGCAGTCCGGGCACCGTATGGTCATCGCTTGATACCCCTCCCTGGCACGCGGGCGTGCCATCGCGCTTGCCCTCAGTATTCCTCACCGGGCCGCGCCATTCAACCAACGAACGGGTCGGAAGGCATGTTCGTTATGGCGGCGGCCCCCAGCCTGGCCAGAAGGTCCGCATCGTCGGCCGGGGACCTGCGAGCCGCTAGCCCATTGTGGTGATCAGCAGGGCGCCGGCGACAACCACGACGGCCGCTCCGACACGGACGGGCCCCTGGGACTCCTTGAGCAGCGTGACTCCTGCGATGGCGGCCAGGATGACGGATACGGAGCGGAGGGGCGTGACGTAGGCCGTGTTGGCGAGTCGCAGGGCGAAGAGATAGAGGAGGTAGCTCGAGGTGTCGAGCGCGGCGCAGCCCATGTAGAGCCGCCACTCTTCGCGCCACCCTGCCGCCATGCGGGCCGTGCCGTAGCGCCACAGTTGCCATGGGAGGAGGATCGTAAGGCTCACTCCGATGCCGAACATCAGGAAGATGAACGGATGCACGATGCCCACGCCCACCTTATCGCTCACGCCGTAGATCGCGATCATCACCCCCACGAGGACGGCGAAGAGCGCTCCGGCCACCGGACTAGCGGCCTTCGCGCTCTCGTCACGGCTCGAGCCAGCGGAGATCACGACGACCGCGAGGAGGATGAGGCCGATCCCGGCTACGCCCATCGCGGTGAGCCGCTCATGCAGTACGAAGTAGCCGCCGACCGCGGCCAGCGCGGGCCCGACGCCTCGGGAGATAGGGTAGACGACGGAAAGGTCGCCGCGCTCGTAGGCGGCGGACATGAAGACGAAGTAGCCGGCGTAGCACGCGCCACTCAGTACGGCGAGGGGTATGAACTCGAGGGAGGTGGGGGGCTCGATGGTCCACCAGATGGCCCCCAGGAGCGCCATTATCACCCAAGACCCGAGGGACTTGAAGACGGGGAAGGCTTGCTTGTCCTTGGCCTGCTTGTAGAGCAGATTCCAGTAGGCGTGTACGACCGCGGAGCCGAGGACAAGCACGAGGGCGGTGGTGGGCACTATCTCACTCCAGACTGCGGAGCGAGATCGGCGCTCCGTCCAAGGCCGGTATGTTACCACCGCGAAGCCTGCGGCTCCAGGGTGGCAGGCGCCGGCGCCTTCGGCGAGGAACCGATTGGGGGAAGCATCAGGCGCCGAGCATCCATCGTGCCCTTCCGGGCGTGGAGAGGAGAGCCACCATGGACACCATGTCACGACGGGACTTCATCCAGCGTTCGGCCGGGGTGGTCGCTGGGGCGGCAGCGGCCTCGTCGCTCCTGGCCTTCGGCCGCCGGGCCATGGCTCAGGACGACGAGCTCCGGGTAGCTGTGCTTGGGATCAATGGCCGCGGGACGGCGCACATCAGCGCCTTCATGAACCTGCCCGGGTGCCGGGTGGCGGCTCTCTGCGATCCCGATGAGACCCTGTTCGCCAGCCGGGCCGAGGCGATCACGAGCGCGGGACATCCCAAGCCCAAGTTCTACCCCGACATCCGCGATGTGCTCGAGGACGACGAGATCGATGTCCTGTCCGTTGCCACGCCCAACCACTGGCACTGCCTCGCGACCATCTGGGGTTGCCAAGCGGGCAAGGACGTCTACGTCGAGAAGCCGCTGTCGTGGGGGATATGGGAGGGGCGGCAGGCCGTCAAGGCGGCGCGGAAGTACGGTCGGATCGTGCAGGTGGGCACCCAGGGTCGCTCGGATGGGCGGATGCGCGAGGCGATCGCGCGGTTCCGGCGGGGCGATGTGGGTAGCCCCGTGATGGCCCGGGCAACCTGCTTCAAGCCCCGGGCCTCGATCGGCTTCCAGCCGATCGAAGAGCCCCCGCCGACGCTCCACTGGGACATCTGGCGCGGGCCGGGTCCCGATGTGCCGTTCCACCGGAACCTCGTCCACTACAACTGGCACTGGTTCTACGACTTCGGCAACGGCGACCTGGGCAACCAAGGGGTGCACCAGATGGACATCGCCCGCTGGGGACTGGGCCAGACTCTCCCCGTGCGCGTATCGAGCACCGGCGGGCGTCTGGGCTATGTGGACCAGGGTGAGACCCCGAACACTCAGACGTGCAACTTCCAGTATGAGGACGGGACGATGCTCGTGTTCGAGGTGCGTGGGCTGCCGACGGCTGAGGAGTCGGGCGGCCGGATCGGCAATCAGTTCTATGGTTCGGAAGGCTGGATGTGCCAGTCCGATGGCTTCGTGGCCCACGTGGGGTACGACGGCGACCCGCGCGAGATCGACGGGCCGCTGCCGCCAGTGGGGGGCGCGGGACCGGAGGACCACTTCGCGAACTTCGTGCGGGCGGTCCGGAGTCGGCGAATCGAGGATCTGAACGCCGATGTGCTCGAGGGGCACTACTCGGCGGCGCTCTGTCACATGGCGCTGATCGCCTACCGGCTGGGCCGGGATCTGGAGTTCTGCCCCGAGCGGGAGGAGTTCGTGGGGGACGACGAGGCCAACGCGATGCTCCGGCGGCCCAAGCAGCGCGTCAGGCGGGATGGCGTCGGCCTCGTGGCAAACCCCTTCGAGGTCCCGGAGGTTGTGTAGGTGACGGCCCGGGTTCGGATACCGGGCTCGGAGCGAAACCGGCGTTTCATCTCCACATGGGAATCACGGCACGATTCCTTACAGGGATGGGAGAGCCCGGGACCGAATACGGCACCGATTGTTAGGCCCGATGGGGCTGGGTATACTAGCCTCGTTTCGGGCATCTGAGACGGCGAAAGGAGCCGGGATCATGGCCGTACCCTTGCGTCTGGTCGCGGTTGTTGCGGCGACGCTTATGTTGGCTTGCTTGCCAGCGAGTGCAGCCATCGAGCTGTCCGTGGAGAGCTACGGCGCAACTCAGGTGGTGAGCGGCACCACCGCTGTCACGGTCACGGGGGTGGCAGCTCCCGACAGCTATGTGGTCATCCGGGCTGATGGCTCCTACGTGAGCGCGATCGGGTCTCCCTTCAGCTACCTCTGGGACACCCGCCAGGTCAAGGATGGCCAAGTCACCCTCGCGGCCGTTGAGGTCAACGCCGATGGAGCTGAGGTCTCTTCCGACAGCGTCACCGTCCGCGTGGAGAACTCGGCCAGCGTGCCAGGGCCGGTCACCCTCGAGTGGGGCGTGGCCTCTGGCGACGTGGTGCGGACGAGCATCACTGGCACGGCTGACCTCATCGACGCCATCACCTACGATCACAAGTACGCGCCCATCCGCCTGGTCCGTGCCCTGGCCTGCACCATCAGCGGTTCGGCGACGGACACCGTTGCCGATTTGGTCGATGACGGCAGCCTCGTCGTGAACCGGCAGCTGGATAGCCTGGTGGCGGACTACCAGGATCGGGTTGTCGAGCTCGCTGGGTCGGCCCAACCGACCTCGGTCTCGATCCTCCCCAACGGCACCCTCGGAGACGGCCCTGAGAAGGGCGTCGTGCAGGCGCGCGCGGGGATGACCTGGCTGCCACTGCCGAGCAAGCCCGTCAACGTGGACGACCAGTGGCAGGGCGACCTCATCGTGCTTCAGAGCGCTCAGACGGGGTCTGTGAGGAAGGAGCCCGCCACCCACGAGATCGTGGGGTGGGCGAACTGGCGAGGCGAGACGTGCGCGATAGTGGAGAGCCGCCTTCGCTTCACGGATGATATGGTCGTCCAGCTTCCCTCTGGGGACACAAGCTTCCGCATGGTGAAGAGCGTTGTCATCCGCCTCTCCTTCTTCTCCCTGGATTCCGGTCGGGTCTTGCACGTTGAGGAGACCACGGACCGGATGATCGGCGTCGAGGCGGCCGACTGGGGAGTCGGGCCGGAGAGCTTCATCCCACTTGAGGACCTCGAGTCAGAGGCGACCTCGTCCACGCAGCCCGGCGGGATGCTGGGCGGGACGGTCGGCGGTCCCATGACCGGCGGACCCATGGTCGGTGGCCCCATGATGGGTTCCATGGGTGGTTACGGCGGACTCCGACAGCCGGTCACGGAGCAGGAGCGGGTGCCAGAGTCGCTGGACCTCGTCTACCGCATCAAACTGGTGGTCGATGTGGAGTCCTGATCCGCTGACTCCAAGGAGATAGACTGACGCGGCGGCCGCTCCTACTCTGTGGGGGCGGCCGTCTTGGCCACTAGCCGGGGGAGGGGAGAGACGTGTCGGACATCCTGCTCGCCTCAGACCCCGTTTTCCTCGAACACCGGCCACACGTTGGGCATCCGGAGCACGAGTCGCGGCTCGAGGTACTGGCCGATCTGCCCAGACTCGCGGCCCTGCCACGCATTCCGGTGCGCTTCGCCGAGATCGACGAGCTGTCTCGCATCCACCGCCTGGACTACATAGACCGAGTCCGGCTCGTCGCCGAGTCCGGCGGAGGGTATCTCTGCCCCGAAACGTCCATTAGCCCTGGAAGCTGGTCGGCCGCTCTGGCCGCCGCGGGGGCGAGTATCGATCTCTGTCATGCTCTCCTCGATGGTCGCGCACGCGCCGGTGTCGCCCTCGTGCGGCCTCCAGGACACCATGCTACCGTCGACCATGCCATGGGGTTCTGTGTCTTCAACAACATCGCCCTCGCCGCAGACCTCGCGGCCAGACAAGGGCGCAAGGTAGCGGTTCTTGACTGGGATGTGCACCACGGGAACGGGACCCAGGCCGCCTTCTGGGATCGGGACGACGTCTTGTTCCTCTCGGTCCATCAGGCGCCGCTCTACCCCTGGTCTGGCGCGTCAGGGGATGTAGGCGTCAGGCGGGGGTTCGGGTACACCCGCAATGTCCCCCTCGGGCCCGGCTGCCGCGATGAGGACTACCTGCACGTGATGGACCGAATCTTCGCGCCTCGGTTGGCCGAGTTCGGGCCCGATATCGTGATGGTCTCCGCGGGCTATGACGCACACAAGGAGGACCCTCTCGCTGGGATGGCCCTGGACTCAGAGGCCTACCGCCAGATGACCCTGCGGCTGATGGCCGCCGCGGCGGGAGCGCCGGTGCTGGTTGTGCTCGAGGGTGGCTACGACCTGGCAGCCCTTCGGCAGTGCGTGGATCTCACCGTGGGTGCCCTGGAGAAGCCGGAGCCGCCTGCTGCTCCCGCCACCGAAGCCTCATCCCGGGTGAGGCAGCAGGTCGACCGGATCCTAGAGACCTGGAGGGAACTGGGGTGCCCATGAGCGGCCCGTCGACGCTCCCCGCCATACTCGTGTACGCGATCCTCGTTGCCGGCTTCGCCGCTTTCGTTGTGATCGAGATCCGCCGGTGGCGCGCGCTGGGAGCCTTTCTTGCACGGACCCAGGTAGCGGTGAGGATGGCGAACCTGGTGCTCATCGGGCTCCTGCTGGCGCTCATGGGGATCCTCTACTTCGACGTGCTTCCCGCGAGCGCCATACGTCTGCGCCTCGCTTTCATTGCGGCGACGCCCATCGTCGTGCTCATCGTGTTCGTGCTCGCCATCTGGGACTTCCGGGAGATCCAGAAGGCCCGCCTCCGACGTGAGATCGAGTGGGTCGGCCAAGTGGCGCGCACGATCGTGAAGAGCGGCGGCCGCTCGGAGGCGAAGCCAAGCGAGAGGCCCGAGAGAGAGCCTTAGAGCCAGCCGCAGAGCCGCCCCAGTACCCGGGAGTACTCGATGAAGTTGGGCCACGAGATGTCCGGGGGCACGCCGTGGTCGCAGCCTGGGATGAAGCCTCCGGTGGCCAGGAGCGGGGGCACGACCCGATTCAGCTCGTCGCGCATCGCCTCGCCGCCCCGGGCGAGGGCCCGCTTGTCGATGCCTCCACAGAAGGCCATCCGCTCCCCGTGCTCGCGACGGAAGGCTGCGAGGTCGTTCCCCGCCGCGACCTCCATGGGCGAGCAGGCGTTGATGCCGCAATCGATCCACACGGGCATCAGATCGCCCACGTAGCCATCGGAGTCCACCTCGAACACCTGGCAGCCCGCCGCCTCCGCGATGGAGACCCATTCGCGGTAGGCGGGGCCAAGGAACTCCGCCGTCATCGCCGGTGAGATCATCGCATGGGCCTTGTAGGCCATGTCCTCATTGATGAGGATCCGGTCGATCCGGCCTGCGGCGGCCACCCGACTCATCACTCCCGACACGAACTCGCGCCAGAAGGAGACCATGTGCCGCACGAACTGGGGCTGATCCAGGAACAGCATGCAGAGGCCTTCGAAGCCGCACCATTCGCGAAGCTGCCAGAAGGGCCCGTTGAACACGAGGGTCACGAGGTGATGCTCCGGGTCCATGGCGGACATCCGGTCGGCGAAGCCCGCGGGGTACCGCCGCGGGTCGTTCGCGTCGTAGCGAATGCGCATGGCCTCGAAGTCCTCCGGCGCCTCCACGGGGAATCGGTACCACTTGCGGGTTACGAAGTCCTTGGCTGCACGGAGGTACGAGGCGTCGTACTGATCGGAGATCTCGACGATGGCGCCCATCCAGTCCCGAAGGATGTAGTGGCCGTCCCGGTGCTCCAGGATCTCCTCCTCATACTCGGGGATCATCCGGAAGGAAACGCCCGGGGTAGCCCAGGGGATACCCACGGGGGCATCTGGCGCCAAGCCGATGGCGTCGAGCAGCTGCGGGAACCACGGAGCGTCGGGTTCCAGCCCTTGGGCGTGCCAGGCCTGCAGGGTCGACTCCCGGGGGCCACCGGGCGTCAGCGGGACGCGGTCGGGCTCTCCGAACAGCATGCACTCCAGGTACCGCTGACGCGGAGACATCGACGTGGCCCCCCGAAGCTGCCCAACCGCAGGCGCCGTGGATGTGGGTGAACGTGTGGGCGGGTTCGAGGTCTCCGGAGCGGTCTCCTGCCGTTGCCCTCAGCGGCCTCGCCGGAGGAGCAGGATCACGAAGACGGGTCCTCCGAGGAGCGAGGTGACAACGCCGACGGGAAGCTCCGCAGGCGCCATCACCGTACGCGCGAGGCTGTCGCAGAGCACCAGGAAGGCGCCCGCCACTAACCCGGAGGCCGGGACCAGGATCCGGTGGTCGGGCCCCACGATGCCGCGAACCGCATGGGGGACGATGAGGCCCACGAACCCGATGGGGCCGGCCATGGCGACGACGCCTGCCGTGATCAGTGACGTGGCGCCGAAGGTCCAGCGCTGAGTACCCTCCACGTCGACGCCGCGCCCCATCGCCATCTCCTCGCCGAAGGTGAGTTGGTTCAGCGGGCCGGCGAGCCACAGGATGAGGAGGACCCCGGGGATGAGCATGGGGAGCAATCCGGCGACCTCGTCATAGCCCACCACGGCCAGTCCGCCCATCATCCAGCGGTCCATGACGATGAGCAGGTGCGGCTCGGCGAGGTAGCGCATGAGGAGGATCCCCGAGGAGCCGACGAGGGCGATGGTCACGCCGCACAGCAGGAGGGAGCTCATCGAGAACTCGCGCTTGCCTCGGGCCAGACGATAGAGCAGGAGCATGACGAGGGCGGCTCCGGCGAGGGCGAAGATCTCGACAGCGCGGAATGGCCCCAGGCCGAAGCTGAGACCGAGGGTCATCGCGAGGACCGCGCCAAGAGCGCTGCCGGTGGAGATTCCGAGCACGTAGGGATCAGCGAGGGGATTACGGAGGATCGCTTGCAGGGCCGCTCCGGCCACCCCTAGGCCCAGACCGACGAGGAACCCAAGGAGGGCTCGGGGCAGCCGTTGCGCCATGAGGATCTGGTAGCTTACGTTGTTCTCGCGCAGGGTCGGGTCCAGCAGGGCGCGCCAGCCCTCGGAGATGTCTATCTCGGCGGCGCCGACGAAGAGGGATCCGGCTATCGCAGCGAGAGCGAGAAGGCCGGCGGCCAGGAAGGCCACAGTGACTCGGAGGGGGCTCAGAGACACGGCTGGGCCTCCGACGGGATGGGGGGCAGGATCAGCGGCAGGCCGGTGGCGGGATCGGTCGTCACCCGCAGATCGGCGCCGTAGAGCTGATTGACATTGGCCGTGTTGATGACCTCCTCCGGCGAGCCCTGTGCGAGGATGCGGCCCCCGGAGAGGAGCCAGAGCCTCCGGCAGTAGGCGGCCGCGAGGGTGACGTCGTGAGTGACCAGGATCACGGTGATGCCGTCATCGGCGAGGCCGCGGAGCATCTCCATGACGCTGTACTGGTGAGCGAGGTCGAGGGCGGCGGTGGGCTCGTCGAGCAACATGACTCGCGGCTCCTGAGCCAGCACCGAGGCGATCAGGGCCCGCTGCCTCTCCCCGCCGCTAAGGGTGGAGAACCGTCGCCGGGCAAGGTGCTCGATTCCGGTGCGCTCCATGCAGCCGTGGGCGATCTCGATGTCACGCGCCGACTCCAGCGCGAAGGTCGCCAGGTGGGGGTAGCGGCCCATCAACACCACCTCGAAGGTGGTGAAGGGGTGGTTCAGATCCACCTCCTGGGGCAGGTAGCCCACTACCTTGGCCCGCTCGATGGGAGGGATGCTACGGAGCGACCTGCCGAAGAGATCCACGGCCCCTGCTTGTGGTCGCAGGACGCCCAGCAGAACCCGCAGCAGCGTCGATTTGCCCTCACCGTTCGGCCCGAGTACACCCAGCAGCTCGCCCTGCTGGACGCAGCCCGACAGGTTGCGCAGCACCGGCTCTTCGTCATAACCGAAGGTGACGTCGGCGAGCTGGTACGCTGGGTCGGAGCTACTCATCGAAGCGGACCTCTGGATGGAGACACTGGGCGAGGGTGCGTGCGGTATCCACTACGCGAGGGCCCGGCAGTAGCAGCCAATCCTCGCCCATCACATGGATCCGCCTGTCGCGCACCGCGGGGACGCCGCCCCCTAGATCTCCCCATTCGGCCACGGCCCGGTCGATGGCCTTGTCGTCTATGGTCTCGTTGGGCTGGATGTCGATGATGACTTCCGGCTCGGATGCCACTACAGCCTCGAGTGCCGCTGTCGGCCACAGGCTCCCGGACGACGCGAAGACGTTCTCACCACCCGCGATGACGAGGAGGTCGTCGAGGAAGGAGCCGCCTCCCGCGGTCAGTATGTCCTTGAGCTTGCCGGGGCTGCGACCAACGGAGACAAAGACCCGCGGCGCCGCGAGCGTCGCCGTGGCGGCCCGTATAGCGTCCAGTTCGGCGCGCATCTCGCCGACCAGCGCCGTCGCCGACTCCGTCGCATCGAGAGCCTCCCCGATGGTAGCGGCGGCGGCGAAGACATCCTCCAGGGAGTCGAGAGGCACATCCAAGGTGGGGATGCCCGCCGCCTTGCAGTACCGCACGATCGTATCGGAGACCCCTTGCACGATGACGAGATCCGGCTCCAGCGATTCCATGACCTCATAGCTGGGGTTGACGAGTCCGCCGCACGAAGGCAGTTCAGCGACCTCGGGGGGATAGACGCAGAACTCGCCGACACCCACGATGCGGTCTTGGGCGTTCATCGCGTACACCATCTCGGTAAGAGCCGGCGAGAGGATAATGACACGCGATGCCCCTTGGTCGGGCTGCGGAGTAGTCGCAAGGGGCGCGTTCGGCGCCGATGGGGTGGGCGAGGCCGCTTTCTGGCCTTGCATCAGCACGAAAGTCGAGCCCCCGAGCACCAGGCCGACGACGAGCACCACGAGCATCTTCTTGTCCCGCATGGCAGCCTCCCGCGCCTCAGAGCATGCTAACTAGCGAAGGTCGTACAGTTCGTCGCCGAGCGACAGGTCACCAAGCTGATCATCCTCGGCGCTCACATTGAAGGCCCGGGTGGCCGCCTTGGCGTGCCCGTCGGCCCAGGTGACGTTGGCCACCCTGTTATGGCGGAAGTGCACGTTGGGCCCCACGTACGCGTAGGACGGGTCGCCGGGCGCGCGGAGGTAATTGTTCCCCGCCAGGCCGGGACTTGGTTCGGCGGTCCAGTAGGCGCTGTCGGCGAAGAGGGCCGTGTCCACCGGCGCCGCGATGGCGCCGACGCTTACGGGCATCGTGGCGGGCCACGCGAAGACGTCACCCCCGATGTACATGTTGTACGCGTACCCGGTGTGAGGGCGGCCCCAGGTCTGGGCGCGGAAGCTGGGGCACTGGTTGATCTGAGAGTTGCGGGTGTAGGGCCCGAGTAAGCCCAGGTCGGCGGAGCCCGTGTTCCAGCCGATGGTGTAGTCCCAGGCGTATTCGAAGGACCAGTCCGGAGTGAAGTAGTACGAGATACACGCGATCTCGTCGTAGTCCTGGGCGTACATGGCCCACGCCGTGCCGATCTGCCGCAGATTGGAGAGGCAGCTCGTCTGGCGCGCCTTCTCGCGCGCCTTGGCGAAGACGGGGAAGAGGATCGCCGCTAGGATCGCGATGATCGCGATGACGACGAGAAGCTCGATGAGGGTGAAACCGCGCTTGCGGGGTGCGTAATGGGTCACTGGGCACACCCGCCAATCACCAGGCGTGCCGGGAAGGGCGCCGCGGAGAGCAGGCAGGCGGCAACCCATTGCCTGAGTTCGGGATCTTGGCGACATGCGTCATGGTCCAAGGCCTCCGCCAACCGCGTCGCGTAGGCCAGGCCTACTGGTAGATCGTCGTGGCGTGGAGATGGGGGGGGAATACGGTCGAGCTTGACGAGGTGCATACGAGAAACGCCCCTTGCGGGGTCGCGATCCCACAGGAAGGCGCGGTGGATGGCAGCCGGCTCAGGCTAAGGGGGAGCGTGCCGAGAGGAGCATCGGCGCCAGAGAAGGCCAACATGTCCGCGATCTCCCACCCTCGAGGAGCGCGATCCCAGTATCACCGAGCCGTCTCCTGGCTTCCGGATCGTCCTACTCGCCGCGCCTTCCAGGTCACAACCCGTGGCGATCTGCGGCTTTCGTCCCCGGTCACAGTTGCGGGGCAGCGACGGTTTCTCACCGTCTTCCGAGGGCCAAAGGCCCATTCTCTCGGTGTCGCGTGCCGTATTCGTGAGCGGGCCCGACTCTCCTCCTATGGGGTTCGGGCCCGCTCGCAACGCCTATTGCGCCAGAGGGAGGGCTACCCGACAGCCCGTCCCCGCCGACTCGTACGCGCCCAGGCACATATGGACCGAGCCGAGGGCCTCCTCCAGCGGGCAGGGCGGCGGCGCCGACTCATCCTTTAGCCAGTTCACCATGGGCCGGGCGACGCCGTGGATCCGGGCGCCGTGGCCTGGCGGCACCGGCACATCGAGTGGCTGGAAACCCTTCTCAGGCTCGGATGCGCGGAAGATCTTCACTCCGACCGCGTCGGGGGGCGGGGCGACGGCGCCGCAGGAGGGGCCATCTCCGTAATCCTGGATGATGACGCCCTTCTCGCCATAGATCTCCGTGGTGTTGACGGCGGCGTGGGTGACGGAGGAGTTGATGAGGATGGACATGGCGCCGCCCTGGTGGCGGTAGAGCGCCACACCGGTGTCATCGGGGGCGATATCGGTGAGGACATTGTCGATCTCGGCCATTACGGACACGGGCATGCCGAGCATCCAGTAGATGAAGTCGGCGGCATGGCACGCGTCATCCATGAACATGCCGAAGTTCGTCTCGGCCTTCACATGCCACTGCGTCTCGGGGTTGGTGTAGAACCCCTCGCTGAAGAGCACGCCGATGCAGTGCCGGCGGCGGAGCAGCCCAACCCGCCCGATCTCGCCGCCCTGGACGAGCTCGCGCATCTTCTGGTTCGCTGGATCGTGACGCATCTGGTAGGCAACGGTGAACCGGATGCCCGCCGCCTCGACGGCCCTCTGGATACGGGCGCAATCATCGAGCCGGAAGGCGAGAGGCTTCTGAACGATGATGGTCTTGCCCGCTGCGGCAGCGGCCTCGATCAGGTTCGCGTGCTCGCTGGTCTCGGATGCGATGAAGACGGCCTCGATGGCCGGATCGGACAGAACGTCCTCGATGGCGGCGCGGTACTGCATGCCGAAGGCCTCGGCCTGTCGCTTGCCGCGGGTCTGGTTGGCATCCCAGGCCGCCACGAGCTTGACTTCGTCCGTCCAGTTCCTCATCTCGGTGCAGTACGCGTTCACGTGGCCATGCGCGAAGGACAGCACTCCTACGCCGATCGGTGCCATGGGAACCCTCCCTCGGGTCTCGGATTGAGGAGACAGTCTGCGTGGCGGCGATCACAACGACGCCAGCGCAGCCTCCTCGGTGTCGTAGATCTCGATGATCTTGTCTAGCCGGATGAGCCTCATCACCTCGCCGATGGAACCGCGCACTTGGCAGATCCTCAGGGTGCCATCGAGGGCTCGGACCCTCTTGTATCCCGCGACGAGGGCCCCCAGGCCGCTGCTGTTGATGTAGGTCAGGTCCTCGAGATTGACGATGACGTACCGAACGGGCTCAGAGATGAGCGAAACCAGCTTCTCGCGGAACTGCTCCGCCGAGGAGGAGTCCACCTCGCCCGCGACGTGCACGATGACCACCTCGGGGCGGTCGCCGAGGTTCCTGACTTTGACCTCCATATCTCGCCCATCCCCCATGTGCTACGCGCGGCCGGGCGCCGGCGTCTGCCGGCAGACGGTCACGCCCGTCCCGTTCACGCATCCAACCTGGCTTCAACCTGCGGACCCCAGTCCCTGCTTCCCGCGGCCCTATCGCCTCACTGACCCCGCCGCCCCAAGGCCTCAGACACCGTGAGTTTCCTTGTCGGCGAGCACCGAGGTGCGGTCGACCTCGCCCCACAGCCGGGCGCGATCGGCGACGCGCGACCCCGCGCCCAGCATGGCGTACCGGATGTGGCAGTCGGTCCCAACGTGTGAGTTCTCGAGCAGAGCGCAGTCCTCCAGGGCCGCACCATCGCCGACCACGGCGCCCTCACCGATCGCCACATTGGGGCCGATAGTCGCTGCCCCGATCCGTGTCCCGGCCGCGATCCTGATGGGAGCTCTCAGCACCGCGCGCTCCGAGACCTCCGCGCTCTCGTCGACGAACAACCCGTCGCCGTCAGCCGCCTGGCGCCACTCCTCCAGGATCAGGCTCTGGACCGCGAGGACGTCAGGGGCGCCACTGACGTTGACCCAGTAGTCCTCGACCTCCATCACCAGTGGCTTGTCGCTCTCTCGGCCCATATCCCCGAGCACGTCTGTCAACTCATACTCACCCTTCTGTGAGGGCTTGACTCGGCTGAGGCGATCGAAGACGTGGGGCTGCAGAAGGTACATGCCCGCGTTGATGAGCCCGTTGGGAACCGGCTGGTCGGGGTGCTCGTCGAGCGCTACGAGACGGCCCTCCTCGGCCAGCACCACGCCGCCTCGGACCAGTTCCTGACGATAGGCGGTGACGATAGTGGCATCGGGGTTCTTCCGGTGCATTCCCACCAGGGTCGGGAAGTTCGTCTCACCTGCCAGCACATCGCCGAAGGTCATCAGGAAGGGCTCATCGCCGACCCATTGCTTCGCGGTCAGCGTGGCCGCGCCGGTTCCGTACCTCTCCCTCGACTGGCGGGTGATGCTGATATCGATCCCGTATCGATCCGCGCCCTCAGCCCATGCCTCCACCTGCTCGGGCAGATACATGGTCACGAGCAGGGCTTCGTCGACGCCGGCGACGGCGAGGCGACGGAACACGTGGTCCAGAAGCGTCTCTCCCGCTGCAGGTACCAGCACCTTAGGTCTCGTGAATGTGAGGGGACGCATCCGCGTGCCCTCTCCTGCGGCAAGAACCACTGCCTTCAGGACTCGTCACTCCCCTCTGAATGGCCTTCGGGGCCCTGCCACGTGGCGGGGGTGGTCCCCGAGGCGTTACGTGTTGATGCCATTCGACGTGCGCGCCGCGATGCCTTGTGAGAGGGCAGGCTTACTTCGGGGCAGCCTCGGCGCATAGAGGCTCCGGCCCCTACTCAGCCCGCCGCCCCCCCATTACAATGTGGCCCACGGACGGTGAGCGGCCTTGAGGCGGCATTCCGCACCACTCGAAGAGTCTCGGCACGCTCCGGCCATCGCATGGGTGGTGGCGGCCGCGCTGTGTCTGGGTGTCCACGCGCAGGCCCAAGAGACGAGTGGCCCGCGGTTTCTGTCGATCGACGCCACCCAGGCCCCTGCGGTACGGATCACCGTGGACCCGGCGGATGTACCCCTTCCTACCCTTGAGCGGATGCTCGTTGCTGACGGCGAGGAGGCCCGACTCGGCGTTGCCGTGGAGCCCGGGGATCCCCTCTGGCTGGTCGTGGTGATCGATTGCGGCCCCGGAGCGGCAGCGGAGAGGCATCTCCTATCCGCGGCGGCAGCCTCTCTCGCCGGCTCGCTGCCCTCTGATACCCAGATTGCCTTCATCTTGGCCGGAGAGACGGTCCGCACCATCGGCTTCGCGCGCGGTCCCGACCGGCTGCGGGCCGTCTTGAGCGAGGCCTTCCAAGCGCCGGTAGCTCGGGTTCGCGATGGGGTAGTCGCGGGGATCGACCTGCTCCATGCGGTTCAGGGCGCCCGGGGCATGATCGTGCTCCATGCCACCCGGGACGACGCGTCCCATGTGGGAACCTCGGCGCCCGCTCTCCTAGCCCCCCTCGCCGGCTGCCCCCTGCACTCCATCGCGCCAGCGGGGGCCGCGGAGCCGTCCGTCGTGGAGGCCGCCCGGTCCACGGGGGGGCAGGTGCACGCCTTCGAGACCGGCTCCGAAGCGGTGGATGCCTGCGCCGCCCTCGGTGCAGGGTACGCGGAACGGGCGACCCTGCGCTACGACTCGCCCGAGGCGCCCGCCGGCTGGCGATCGGTACGCCTGCTCCTCGACGACGAGGTGCTTGCGGAGACGACCGGCTACCTGCCGGCCGCTGGCCCGCGCGCGGTCGGGGTCACGCCGGAGATCGCGAGCCCCGTGCCTCTGCCACCCACACCCATCGTCTTCTATACGCCAGGCCGCTCGGCGCTCCAGGGCTGGACCATGGCCGGTCGGGCGGCGAGCCTGGCGCCTGGACTCTACCGCGGCATCGCTCTCCTTCGCTCCAACCTCGTACGCTCCGTCACTGTAAGCGAACCCGGTCGCTTCGCCTTCGCGGAGCTCGGCGCGCTGCGTGTCCGAGCCCCCTCCGCCGATCCCGGGCCCCATCCGCTGGAGATCCAGACCGACGGCCTGGCCCAGCGCGTGGGCGGGGCACGGACCGGCGAGTGGGTTCCCCTCCCGCCCGGCGCCTACCGGGTGGCGAGCACCGGGGGGCCGTCGTACCGCAGCGACCGCATCGTCGTGGTCGAGGGAACGAGGCACGAGCTCGACCTGTCACGTTGGGCGATCCTCAGCGTGGAGGCGTCTAGTCCTGACGGTATTCCGCTCTCGGCGCCGCTCTCGATGGAGCAGGAGGGCCTGCCGCCCCAGGTGAGTGAGACGAATGTCGAGATGGCCATTCCGCCGGGGGCGTGGCGAGTGTCGGTAGCCACGCGCCCGCCCAAGGAGATAGCCCTGGACCTGCCGGCCGGCGCCCGGCGGACGGTGACCCTGGCGCCGCTGGGCGCCCTGAGGGTCGGGCTGCTGGACTCCGCTGGGCAGTCGGTGCAGTGGGCGTGGATAGCGCGGCCCGCCGGGATGGACGAACCCATGATCGCGGGGCTGACGGGGCTCGATGTCCCCATGGTCGCCGGGGCTTACGATGTCCAGCTTGCCGGATGGCCCGAGGCGGTCTTCGAGGCGCGCATCGAGGAGGGTGAGGTGACGGAGCACTCTCTCGGGCGGCTGGTGCGCCTGCTCGTCGATGTGCTCGATCACAATGGCGAACCCACCCGGGTGAAGTACAATGTCATCGATTCGGTCACCGGAGCGCCCCTCGCGAGCGGCGTCACGGGCGAGCCCCAGGACGTGCTGCCCGGCCAGTACGAGCTGGACCTATGGACCTACCCGCGGCTGCTCGTGACCGATATGGCGATCGAGGGGGCCGAGGATGGGCTCGTTCAGTTCGGGCCCACGGGGGCCGTCGCTCTCGCTATGGGAGAGGAAGGCCGTATCGGCCTCTATCGGCTGCGCGAGGATCGGGCGCCGGAGCCTGCGGTCGTGATCGACGCGGGAGAGGTGCTCGAGGTCGTGCCGGGGCGGTACTCGGTCACGGTGCTGAGTCCCAAGGGCGTGAAGTACCGGGACGAGATCGTGGTGCGAGGCGGCGAGGTTACCCGCGTCGAACTGCCACCCCGCGACGCACTCGAGGAGATCCCTTAGAAAGCGACCGGAAGGGGGCCATCGGCCCATTGCGTTTCCATAAGTTGCACGGATTGGGCAATGACTTCGTGGTTATCGACGCGCTTGACGACCCGGACTTGGCTCGGCGGGCGGAGGAAGCGGCGCCCGCGCTCTGCCACCGGGCTCTCGGCATCGGGTCCGACGGAGTGCTGATTGCCGTGCAGTCCGAGAGAGCCGACTTCGAGATGATCATGGTGAACCCCGATGGGACCCGGGGCATGTGCGGCAACGGCTTGCGGTGCTTCGCCCGGTTCCTGAGCCACGTGGGCCGGACCGCAGCGGATCGCATCACCGTGGACACCATCGGCGGGGTTACGACGGCGTACCTGTTCCCCACGGAGGACCCCGCCTCGGGTGAGGTCGAGGTCGACATGGGGCCGCCAGCGCTGGAGCGCGCGCGGATACCGATGCGGGTGACCGCTGACCAGGATGCCGGCGAGTCCGTCATCGATCAGCCGCTCCGCGTTGGCGACGAGACCTTCGCGATGACATGCGTCTCCATGGGCAATCCGCATTGTGTTATATTCGTGCCAGACCCATGCGCGATGGATCTCGCCCGCATCGGTCCGTTGGTCGAGCACCATGAGGAGTTCCCGGAGAGAACCAATGTTCATCTGGTCCAGGTAGTAGCCGATGACGAGCTATTCCTGCGCGTATGGGAGCGCGGGGCCGGCCTGACCTTGGCGTGCGGCACGGGTGCGTGCGCCGCCACCGTCGCCGGAGCTGTGTCTGGCCGCTCGGGCCGCAAGGCCACTGTGCACATGCCCGGTGGTGACCTCCGGATCCACTGGCTACCGGAGGGCAACGTGATGATGCGCGGACCGGCGGTTACGGCCTTCGTGGGCGAGATCGAGCTCGATCGGCTACCGCGGCTCTAACCCCATTGCCTCGTATCGACGCATGCGACCACCCTCTGCCCCCTGCGGGCTAGAGGAAACGCCGCCATAGGAGGATCTGTAGTGGAACGAGCTCGACGTCTGCAGGCGATCGCCCCCTACCCCTTCGCCGAGATCGCGCGACTGAAGGAGCAGGCCCTAGCCGAGGGCTGGGACCTGATTGACTTCGGCATCGGGGACCCCGACATGCCGCCGCCGGAGTGCGCCAAACGCGCATTGGCTGAGGCGGTCGAGGTGGGTCCGCTCAACAACTACGACGAGAGCTCCTACGGCCTGCCCGCCTTTCTCGACGCCGTGGCCGCTTGGTTCAAGGACCGGTTCGGAGTCGAGCTAGAGCCCCGCGGGGAGATCAAGGTCACCATCGGCTCCAAAGAGGCTCTGGCGAAGGCGGCTTGGGCGTACATCAACCCGGGGGATGTCAGCCTCGTGCCCACCCCTGGCTACGGCGTCTACGCCTCGAACACACAGTTCGCGGGGGGCGAGGCCTACGCCATGCCCCTCGGGCCGGACACGGGCTATCTCCCGGACCTTGACGCCGTGCCCGCCGAGATCGCCAACCGGGCCAAGCTCCTGTTCCTGAACTACCCGCACAACCCGACAGGGGCCGTGGCCACCGAGGAGTTCTATCAGCGGGCGGTGGAGTTCGCCGAGAGGTACAACATCCTCATCTGCAGCGACGCGGCGTATTCCGAGGTCTACTATGGCGATGAACCGCCCATGTCCATTCTGGCCGTCGACGGGGCGAAGGAGCGGGCCATCGAGTTCCACTCCTTCTCCAAGACCTTCTGCATGACCGGCTGGCGGCTCGGCTGGATGTGCGGCTTTGAGGACGGCGTCGCGGGCGTTTCGCGCATGAAGTCATACGTGGACTCCAATGCCTTCCCCGCCATGCAACAGGCCGGCGCGGTCACCCTGCGTTGCGGGGGCGGCTACGCCAGCCAGGTGCGGGCCGCTTACAAGCGCCGGCGGGACATCCTGGTGGAGGGGCTCCGGTCCATCGGTTGGACCGTAGAGCCCCCGCAGGGCACCTTCTTCGTGTGGGTCCCCAGCCCACAGGGCATGACCTCAGCCGAGGCGGCGGCCAAGCTGCTCTCCGAAGCCCACGTCATCACCATCCCGGGCTCGTCGTACGGAGAGTACGGGGAGGGCTACATCCGCTTCTCCCTCACGATGCGGGCCGACGACGTAGAGGCGCGGATCGCCGAGGCGGTGGACCGCATCTCGCGGCTGGACCTGTCCTCCGGCTAGGGCCGGGAGAGGTGTGCCACCTGAGTCAAAGGAGTGGCACATGCCACAGGAACGGTTTGACTGGATAGACATACGCGCTGAGAAGGGCCTCGCCCAGGTTGCCGAGCGGGTGCTGCTTCTCGGTCTGGATCTCGGGGACGGCTCCTTCGACCGGACCTTCGCCGAGATGGAGGAGCTTGCACGGAACGCCTGGCTCGACCCGGTCGCGATGATCAGCCAGAAGCTGAGCCGTCCCGACCCCAAGACCTACTTGGGCAGCGGCAAGATCGCCGAGGCCAAGGAAGTCCTGGCCATGTACGAGGCCACCGTGGTGGCCACCAGCGACCCACTCACCCCCTCCCAGCAACGGCGCCTCGAGAAGATCCTCGAGGCGCCCGTCGTGGACCGCACCGAGGTGATCCTCGACATCTTCGCCCATCGGGCGCAGAGCCGAGAGGGTAAGGTGCAGGTCGAGCTGGCGCAGCTCGAGTACCGTCTGCCGCGGCTGGCGGGCCGAGGCGAGATGCTCTCCCGGCTCGGCGGCGGCATCGGCACGCGGGGCCCGGGCGAGACGAAGCTGGAGGCCGACCGGCGCCGGATCCGTAGCCGCATCGCCAAGCTCAAGAGGGATATCGAGGAGATCGGCAGGCGCTGACGGCTGGAACGGGGGCCCCGCGACGACGTTGGCCCCTTCCGCGTGGCGCTCGTGGGTTACACGAACGCGGGCAAGTCCACGCTGCTGAATCGGCTATCGGGAGCCGAGACGTATGTGGACGACATGCTGTTCGCGACCCTGGACGCAACGACCAAGGCTCTCGAACTGCCCGGCGGCCGCCGCGTGGTCCTGACCGATACGGTCGGGTTCATCGATCGCCTGCCCACGAGTCTCATCGCGGCCTTCAGCTCCACGTTGGAGGAGGCGCGGGACGCGGACCTGCTCCTCCATGTCGTTGACGCCAGCGACCCGCAGGCGGCCGGCAAGATCTCGAGCGTGCTCGAGACGCTGGAGGAGATCGGGGCGCTGGATATCCCCTTAGTCACGGTCCTCAACAAGTGCGATGTGGTGGACCGCCTCGATGGCGCCCTGCCCTCGGCCGACGACCCCGACGTGCTGCACGTGTCAGCGCGAAGCGGCGAGGGCATTCCCGAGTTGGTGGCAGTGATCGACAAGCGAGCGGAGGCGGAGGGACGCCAGATCGAGGCCTACCTGCCCTTCGACCAGATGAGCCTGGTATCCGAGCTGCACGAGCGGGGCAGCCTCATCGAGCAGGAGTACACCGACGCGGGCATCCGCATCGTGGCGCGGGCGCCGGAGGACCTGAGGGGCCGACTGGAAGGATACACCGAACGGCCGTAGGCAGCGGGGCGGACGCCGGAGACACCCGGCGCCCGCCCTGCCGCGCGTGACTACCCGAGGATCTCCTCCTCATCAGGGACTATCTCGATCTCGGGCGCCTCGTCAGCCGGCGCGGCGCGCTCCTCATCGGGGATGAGGACGAGGTTGCCCTCGGCGTCGAGGCGGTACCATTTCGCGTCCTCGGCGCGGATCATGTCTCCCGCCTCGTCGAAGTAGTACCAGCCCGTCGACCGCGGATGGCCCTCACCAGTGATCTCCGTGTCCAGAGGCGCCGGGGGGGTTGGACCAGGGTGGGTATGGACATAGGTCACCTCGCCGGTCCGGGCATCCACCTCGGCGGCGCCATTGAGGTCGGGCGTTTCGAACGTGAGGCTCCAATGGGGATTCCCCACGGGAGCGCTCCCCAAAGCCCATAGCTGAGTCCCGCCGCCACGCGGATCGACGAGGAAGCGCACGGCCGCGGGGTCGACCCCGAGCCGATCGCATAGGTTCGCCGCAGCCTGATGAAACGGGATCTCGGCCTGCTCCTGACCGTCGGCGCCTGGCGGCAGAATGAACTGAGAGACGGCTCGCGCGTCCGCGACGACCCACGCCCAGCAGGGAGCGATGGGCATCACGGGCGGGAGTTCCCACGAAGGGACCTCGCATAGGACGTCGAGAGAGCCGCCCACCCATAGGTCCACTCGGAAGTGCATCGCCGACGCCAGCTCCTCGGGCAGGAACCGCATCGCCTCAGCCCGCACCAGGCGGAATACCTCCTCCACGGTGGGCGGAGGGGGGTTCCCCATCACACCCCTGCCGTGCATCGAGAAACTCCAGGTCCTCATGTCCACCCCGAAAGACTCCCTGGGGACGATGTCCCTCGGAGTGACGAACAAAACGAAGTGAGGCAGATCATCTCTCCACATCCAGTGGGGTTCGGGGTCCAGTTCCATCCCCGCCACCTCGCAGGCGATGCCGTAGGCCTTCTCGATGTCGGCGGGGTCGAGATCCTCGATGGACTGGGGCCCCTCGGCCGA
>MTKW01000335.1_pt1 | contig 110156 bp, 81 predicted proteins | sample 1042761 | NCBI WGS metagenome assembly MTKW01 (sample SAMN06205366, study PRJNA360243) | anaerobic digester metagenome | biome: Wastewater treatment plant; feature: Anaerobic digester sludge; material: sludge; isolation source: anaerobic digester fed with sludge from wastewater treatment plant ... | reverse complement strand
AACTGTAAATAGAGAATTAATAAATTACAAAACGTCTGCACCGACTTTTCGGAGTGGACTCAATATTTTTTTCAATGATATTCGTGATACGCTTTGCTTAATTTAGTAACTTCGCCGCTTAGAATCATGGGGGAATTTTTTGCCATGATTAGCTGTTTTCATGATAACTCAAGAAAAACCATGGAGCAAAAATGCCTTCTCTCAAGCCTCATTTTGGCCTCTCTATTCATCAGTACATCCTGTTCGCAACCCAAAAAGGCGCTTCGTTTTGAAACGGGTAACTTCACGGAAGAGACAAGAACCGTGCAGACCTCATCGGGTGAAAAAGAGGTGACGTATAAAGCGTATCTACATATCCCTTATGTAAGTAACCCCGTAGACACGGATTATCAAAGCCTTAACATTTATGTTCCAATAAGCATCAATGGCTCTCCCATTGATCCATCCAGTGCTCCCATACTTTTTGATATCGCGGTGGGAGGCTTTATGTCGGTAAATAACGCGAAGGTAAAAGAACCGAGCTACAGGGGTGATTTGTCTCTCGCTGCCGGTTACGTGGTGGTCGCGCCGGGATGTAGGGGATGGGACAACTGTTCTGCTGATGGGACCTATTACGGGAAAGCACCGGCGGCCATTGTCGATTTGAAAAGCGCCATACGGTATCTGCGCCACAATGAGCGTGAACTCCCAGGCAATACTGAACACATCATCTCCGTTGGATGTAGTGCCGGTGGAGCGCTTTCGGCTTTATTAGGGGCATCGGCAAACAACTCTTTGTTTACCCCTTATTTGGAGGAAATTGGTGCGGCCGATGCCAGTGATCATGTTTTCGCTACCGCGTGCTATAGTCCGATAACTGACTTAGAGCACGCCGATATGGCCTATGAATGGATGTTTGGCTCAACACCTACTTCATCGGGATTAGTAGATCAAGAGCTCTCCGAGCAGCTAAAAAGCGATTTCTCCAAATACCAATTATCGCTTAACCTGCAAGGGAAAGATGGATTCGGTTTACTCACGGCCGAAAACTACCGGGATTACTTGACCACTTACTATTTAGTCCCATCCCTTACAAAATTTTTAAACGAAAGTCCGAACATCCAACGCGAAGAATACCTTAAGAGAAATGCATGGATCACGTGGGAGAATGGTTCTCCAAATTTCAAGTTCGATGATTATGTTACCCATGTCGGGCGACTAAAAGGACTGCCCGCTTTCGATGATTTCGGAAAAGGTCAACCTGAGCCGCTGCTGTTTGGGAACGAGATAACCAACGCGCGACATTTTACTGACTTTAGCCTGCGTCATACCTCAAAAAACATTGACGCTAACGTTGAAGAAGAGGTACGGAAGCTCGTGAACATGATGAACGCATTTTATTTTCTAAAAAACAATGAGGGAGAGATCGCTCAACATTGGTGGTTGCGAAACGGAACAAGCGACAACCACACTTCACAAACGGTGATGATTAACTTGGCAGCCAAGCTTGAGAATATGAATAAAAACGTAGATACATGGATCTTTTGGGATGGCGATCATTGTGCCGATAATGATCCTGAAGGATTTATCACGTGGATTGAAACTATTACCAGGGATTGACTTTCATGTAGAAAACAATAGGTTTAAAAAGTAGGAGGCATTGAACTGGCAAGTTCAATGCCTCCAATGGATAGGGACATTCGTTTAATTCCAATTCAAGAGCATGACTGGTAGAAATATTGGTCTTGCTCTTTTTCTATGAATTGAGGAAAAACGTTTATAATGTTGGCTCCCACCCGGGTTCATAATCGCGGCTCCATAATTTCATCGCATCACGGTCGTACATCCTTCCGGTTTTATCATCAATATCAAATCCTTTCCCTATACGGTATGCAATGTTTGAATAGTGTACCATGGCCATGCTGATACTGGCATCATCAATGGGCGCGGTCAACTTCTCTTTGCCTCTTACCGCTTCAAAGAAATTGATCACATGCCCGGTAGTCATGTCACCGCCTCCTCCTAAAGCCGTTCCGGCTTCGTTCGCGGACGACTTATTGTCTTTGACGAGTTTCCCGTTTCTGTCAAACAGGTTATACTTGCCCCGATCGATAAACACCGCTCCCTCGCTTCCATAAATGATGGTTCCTCTTCCACCCCCGTAGGTGTCGTATCCGTTACGGCTTTTGCCATCCCACTGGATGATTTTGTTTCCGGAGAAACGAAAAGTCGCATCCATGGTGTCGTACATCTCCCAACCGTCGTCAACAAAATGACGTTTGGCTGCTTCTACATCTACCCGGAGGGGAAGGTCAACACCCAACGCCCAACGTGCAATATCCAGTTCATGAGTGGCATTGTTTCCTGTTTCGGCGGTGCCGTAATCCCATCCATACCAGTGCCAGTTGTAATCCCATGTTTCCGTGGTGTATTCACGTCGCGGGGCGGGACCCTGAAAAAGCTCCCAGTCGAGTCCGGCAGGAACAGGTGCCTTTTTCTGCAAGGGAACTTCACCTCTCGTGTTGGTATAGAATGCCAGTGCCTTGTAGGGTGTTCCGATGATACCACGATGAATCTCCTCAATTATCTCGATGGTATGATGCGATGAACGTTGTTGGTTACCCATCTGCACCACTTTATTCAGCTTTTTAGATGCTTCCACCAGCAGTTCGTTTTCGAACATGTTGTGGCTGCATGGTTTCTCCAGATAGACATGTTTCCCGCTTTTCATGGCCATGATGGATCCCGGGGCATGCCAGTGATCAGGAGTGGCATTAATCAACACATCTACTTTCGGGTCATCTAACACTTTACGGATATCATTTTCTACCTTGGGTGTATAGTCAATATGCTTGGAGAAGCCCTGTAAGGCTTTTGTCCTTTGCTTCTCCATTACATCACATAGGTAGACCAACTCTACATTTGAACTCTTCATCGCTATGGGCTCATAAAAAGCCCCTAACCTGCGGCCAAGGCCGGCAATAGCCACTTGAAGACGGTCATTGGACCCGATGACTCGTTTGTAACTTCTTGCCGACATGCCCATTGTTGAATCGCTTATTGCGATACCTGCCGCTCCGGCACTCATTTTTTTGATAAATTCCCTTCTGTTTACGTTCATATTCTTATGGATATAAGTAGTTATTTATTGTACACTGTTTTTATGTTCCTTACAAAGGTATCTTTTTTTATTAAGATTCATGGTTATTCATGAAAAAAAGGGTTATGTTTGTTGAACATGAGGTGCATCTTTTGGGAACGCGTAAGTTTGATGCATTGCATGGGTAGCTCGTGAAACATGCTTTACAGTTTCTTGAACTGGCATCGCAAGGTTGTCGGTTCATGTTTAACGAACAGGTAAATTGAAATTCAATATGTTTGAAAAGTTAGTGGCCATTGAGCCGGTAAGTTTGATCCCTTCCGCGGAGAAGGCGTTGCATTCGTTTGCAAAAGAGGTGGTTATGTATCCCGATATCCCGAAGGATGATGCGGAGATCGCGGCCCGGATAGGGGATGCAGACGCGGTTTTGCTGAGTTACACCTCTCGCCTGGAAAAAGGTGCGCTGGAAAAATGTCCCAACGTGAAGTACATTGGGATGTGCTGCTCGCTTTACTCTCCTGAAAGCGCCAACGTGGATATCCATTACGCGAATAGCCGGGGGATTACCGTGACGGGAATTCGTGATTACGGTGACGAAGGGGTGGTAGAGTACGTGATTAGCGAGTTGGTGCGCTGCCTCCACGGGTTTGGCCAAGAGCCGTGGGACGGGATGGCGAGGGAGATCACCGGCTTGAAGGCTGGGATAGTGGGTCTTGGTAAGTCGGGCGGTATGATTGCCGACGCGCTGCACTTTTTTGGTGCCGAGATCAGCTATTTCGCCCGAAGCGAGAAGGCCGATGCCAAGGCGAAAGGGTACCGTTTTCTGCCGCTGAACGAGTTGCTTGAATACAACGAGGCCCTTTTCTGTTGCTTGAACCGCAATACCGTGTTGCTGTATGAGGAGCAGTTTGAGAAGCTGGGGAATAAGAAGATATTGTTCAACACCGGTCTTTCGCCCGCCTGGGATGAACCGCCCTTCCTGCAATGGTTGGAAGGCGATAACCTCTGCTTCTGCGATACCGTGGGTGCATTGGGCGGGGAACACCTGCTTGATCACCGTAACGTACGGTGCATGCAAGTCTCTACGGGACGTACCCGCCAGGCGTTTGTTCGGCTAAGTGAGAAGGTGTTGAGAAACCTGTCCGACTTCACGGGGATTACCGTTTAGTAGGTGGTTCGGGGAAATCGCCTCGACAACGTGAGCTGCCGGGCGGAAGTGTCTCACTCGCTTAGTGAATGACCGGGGAAAGGTGAATGATCGGGGAGAGCCCAAAAAGAGCTAGCAAACATTAAAACACGATGGGCGAATCGATATTCTGTAGGATATGCACGACCGACCATGCCGCAATCTCCGGGGTGGCGCTGAAGACGTCCACCACGGCATGTACCTGGTCGTTTTTAATTTCCACCCGCTGCCTATCTCCCACGAAGTCGGGGGTAGACTCCATCACCACGTCTAACTTTTCCGGTCCAACCGTGGCTAGTGAGGCGGCGACAGCCACGTTAAGACCCGTGGGGAACGTTTGAATCGCCTCCCTGGCGGTGCCGGAAAAAACTATCTGATTGCTGTCTTCCATCTCGGGCGTGTGGAACCTTGACCCGCGAAGTGCCCGTACTCCCTTTTGATTAAGGAACTTGGCCGAAACATTTCCCATCAACGTGGCCGTCCTTAGCACGTCGAAACCACCGGTGGCACCCGAGGCGAGGTAGACCTTCGCATCGTGCGCACGGGCTGTCTTCTTTACCTCTTCTAAAAAGGGCGTGTCGGCAAAAGCGCCGATCGATAGGGTGACGATGGAGGTACCGTTTCTCAACGCGGGTAGGGCCACCTCTTTCATGCCTGAAGGGGAGGCCGCCTCCACGAGGAAGTGGGGGTTTAAGGCGAGTAGCTCATCCAGCGATGTGCATGCCTTGCATTCATGACCCTGTTTGTGTATCTTTGCGGCCAACTGCTCCGCTTGTACCGCCTCGCTGGAGTAAACCCCCACTAAATCATAATTGGGTAAAAAACCATCTAACAGTGCGTCGGCCACGATATTGGCCAGGTAACCGCATCCAACAATAACCATCTTTTTCATACCCGCGAAGATACACACTTTTCATGAAAACTCTATACTTTCGCTGCCTTCCGTTCCTTTATTGTTTTGTCCCATAAGGGTAGCGTACCAGTACGCAAACAATAGCTTCTACTTATTCGTTTGGGGTAGTAGGCTTAAAACCCTAAGGTACTGTATCTCCATTTTTTTCTTCACCTCGGTATCTTGTTCCGATAGCCACGCGGCTTTAAGATCGGGCAGGTAGTGGAGGTATTGCTTGTCGGCAATATACTTTGCCGCGCGCTGGCGCACTTCGGGGTTCCCATCGTAAAGGAGACCCTGCACCCAGCGCTTGCCGCTCCAGGAGAGATGCGACTGCAACCAATTAAGTGCCTCTAATTTTTGCTCAGGGGTGCCATACAGAAATGTGTCGAAGCATGTCGACTCCTTACGTAAATCGGTAACCGACATCAATATCTCCTTTTCAAAAAGGTCGGGCTTTACCGCTTCACTGGTATACTCGATGATAGGCATATCCAGTGTCCAGCGTACCATTCTCGGGATCATCCACATCATCCCGGGAGTGGCTTCGGGATGGGCTATCGAGCTGAATACCCTCCCCTTCCCGTACCGGTTGGCCGTGAAAAAAGGCTTCCCGTTGGTCATGTTTTTGGGGGCGTTTCCCTCTTCATGCACGTCGCTCTCCATAACCGCGTAGGTTTGATACACGATGGTATCGGCTTCATTGTTAACGAAAACCGGTCCCTCGTAATACATCACGTACGAGGTGTCGCGATCGGCAATTTCGGGAAACAGCCTTTTCCCCTCATCCGTAAGGGTAAACTTGGCTACCCCGTGTCCACGGTTATCATGCTCAATATCTATCGCTTTGGCGCCATTCAACTGGAGACAGCTGTAACCCGGGGTAGATGAAAAGAGGTAGGCACCGGCACAGATACCCACGGCGCCTTTGCCGCTGGCAACGAATTGTCTTATCCTGTCGTGGTTCTCCTTACCTAAGTTGAGGTACTGGCGACTGCCCCCGCCACCGGGAATGATGAGGGCATCAAGGCTGTCCAGCACGTTCATGGCTATTTCGGCCGAGGTAATGGTTCGTACGTTCATGCCCGAGTCTAACCTGATGGCCGCCACGGCTTCCCACACGCAAGTTTGCGCGCCCCCATGCCCATCGAATACCCCCACCTGGATCTTGGTACTGGGTGAACTGGACAGGTCGTTAGGCTTAGTACATTGTTGTAAGAAAAAGTACCATGGGATGAATAGCAGCATGAAAGGGGTGAATGCTGCAACCCGATTTAATTTTGCCTTCACTTTCGTTTTCACGGCATTACGGTTTATTCTTGTTTGCATACGGTTATTATTGTCTTGTCATATAACTACAACCCTAGGAGATGCTTTGCCAGGGAAAAGTAGATAAATACCCCTGTAATATCGGCGATGGAGGTGATAAGAGGAGCGCTGGCCGTGGCCGGATCCAGCTTTAACCGGGTGAAAATAAAGGGAAGCAACATGCCTAGCATGCTACCTACCATGACTGAAAGTACCATCGATAGGGCGACCACCGGCATGATGTCGGGGGCGCGCCACCCTGCCACGAATGACACGCCTAGCGCCATGGTCAACCCCAACAGTAGCGACACCAGGAACTCCTTTCCCAGCAAGCGCAGCCAATCCCTCATATGCACGTCTCCCATGGCCATCGCGCGAATCATCAGGGTGGCCGATTGGGAGCCGGCATTTCCACTGCTGGCGATGATGAGTGGTAAGAAAAAAATAACTGACACCACCGATTGGATAAGGTTTTCATAATGAGAAATGATGGCTCCCGAGAAGATATTCACGACAACCAGCGCCATCAACCAGGCGATGCGCTTTTTGTACATAAAGGGAACGGTAGCCTGTAGCGGGCTAATAATAGCATCTTGCACTGCACCAAACCGTTGGAAGTCCTCGGTCTGTTCCTCTTCCGCCACGTCTAGGATATCATCTACCGTAACGATACCCAACAGGGTGTTACCACTATCCACCACCGGGAGAGCCACGCGGTTGTAATCCTTAAATACCTTGATGGCTGTCTCCTGGTCGTCAAAGGCGCTCAATACCACTGGGTTGTGCTTAATTAAGCTCTCTATCGTATCGTCCGGGTCGGCAAGCAGGATGTCACGGATACGCAGGTCATCGATAAACTGCCATTGTTTGTCCACCACGTAGATCACGCTAAGCGTCTCCGCGTCTTGGCCAAAGCGACGAATATGCTGCAACGTTTCCGTTACCGTGAAGTGCGATTTGACCGCCACGTAACGGGGCGTCATCAATCGCCCGATACTCTCTTCGGGGTAGCCAAGAAGCTGGATGGTTTGCTGAAGATTCTCCTGGCTCAACAGTTGCATCAACCGCTGTGCCACCTTGCCGGGCAACTCCTCGAAGAGCGCGGTTCGGTCGTCCGGCTCCATGTCGTTCATCAAGTGGGAGAGGCGTGCCGCGTGGTTGGCGAGCCCATCAATAATCTCCCCCTGCTTCTTGGGATGAAGTTCCTGAAACACCTCTTTAGCCTCTTCCCTCGGGAGGAAGCGGAACAGCAGGGTCGATTGGAATTCGTTGCTTCGCTCGATAAGTTCCACGATGGCGGGAACATCCATTTTCGCCAATTCCGTTTTCAGGGAGGTCCAATGCCCTCTCTTAATAAGCTTGTGAAAAGTAGCGTGTGCTCTCGTCATTTCATGAATGCCAGTTGGGAAACGTGCGAAGATACGAAAAAATAAGCAGTTTTCTTTGTCTCCCTGAGACGAAGCGGGTTAGAAAACAAAAAACAAGGGGCTAAAACTGGAAAATGGAGAAATGAACGTTCCCGTACTTGCGCTCCTCCTTGAAGTGAGGAAGGAGCGAGAAGTTTAAATGCTTCGAATGCTCCATGATAAAAAGTCCCCCCTCCTTGACCAACTTTTTCTCGATCACGATGCCAGGTATCGTGTTTGCCTCCTTCAGGTCGTAAGGGGGATCGGCAAAGACAAGGTCGAAGCGCTGCTTGGTCGACTTCAGGTACTTGAATACGTCAGCTTTGATGGGGAACAGCTCCTTTGCTTCCAGTTTCTCTTGAGCCAGGCAGATAAACCGAAAGTGGGTCGGACTCTGCTCCACGCTAACCACGTGGGGGCATCCCCTGGAAATTAGCTCAAACGCGATGCTACCCGTCCCGGAAAAAAGGTCGAGCGCGCTGGTCTCTTCCCAATCCACCAGGTTGTTGAGCACGTTGAATAGGCCCTCTTTCGCGAAGTCGGTCGTAGGCCGTGCCTTTAGGTTAGCGGGTACCGCTATTCTCCGCGATTTGTATTTTCCACTTATGATTCGCATAGCATGGCAACTGTATCGGTAGGTAGGGTACGAAGTTGCTCCTCCGAAAGGTTCGTTTTGGGCTGTAACTCCGTCTGTTCCACTTTTGCTATGAATTTCGAGAGCTTCTCGATCACTTCAGAATGAGCATCTAGATTACCAGAAAGTAAGAGGGAATCGGCCGACTGGTCAAACGCTAACTTCTCCCACGCGTTGGTAAGGTAGTAAAGGGTATCCTGAGGGTGGGTAGCCGGGAACATATTCGCGGTGAGAAGGCCTTCATCAAAGGCAAAGAGGGAGACAAACCGGTCATGAAAATCGACGAAACAACATCGTTCACCCCTTTCCACCGCACGCGTGGCAAACAACGACAACAAAGTTGAGGCCTGGTGGCGGAAGTGGGGGTTCCACAGGTTGCGGGATAGGAACGAATAGACCTCCTCGTCCAGATGGTAAACAATATGGATGCCGGCCAACGATGAATCGTTGAGGATCTTTCCCCCTGTTTCGTGAAAATTATAGTGGAAAAGCTCTTTTGCCCGCTTACGGTCAAAGAACTTGCCCGGTACAAGGGTAAACAGAGGGGAGACCACCGTGACTTTCGTACTTCGGAAGGGCTGGCTGAAAAAGCCAAGGTCGAAAACTAACCGCTTGATGCTTTCGGTATAGGTGAACTTGCTCCCCATACCGGTCTCTTGGAAAAAGAAAACGGTGGGGTCGGTTATCGAGTAGATGCAGAAAGAGAACCCATCGGGGGTCAACCGAATGGAGAGATCGTAATTTTCGGCATGGGCTAAATCAATATTTTCGGGCAAAAACATCTTGGCAAACTTATATGAATAAATGTAAAAGCTAAAGCTGAATATCCTTATTCATCCTACAAATGTAGAAAAAGAAAGAGAATTGTGCTATTTTTACCGCTGAAAAAGGAGCTGTACGCATGATAAATCGCTATTTTATTGAGAAAATCAAGGAGAATTTCCCGTTCGAGCTGACGTGTGATCAAGCGGGTGCGCTGGACAAAATTGGCCGATTCCTCTTTTCGGGTGACGGGCAGGAAGTGTTCCTGCTTAAAGGGTACGCCGGCACCGGGAAATCGTCGCTTATCGGGGGGTTGGTACGCACCATGAACCACTTCGAGCAGAAGGCGGTCTTGCTGGCTCCCACGGGACGGGCGGCCAAGGTCTTCTCCGGCTATGCAGCGCAACAGGCTTTTACTATCCATAAAAAGATTTACCGTCAGCAGAAGTTCGGGGAGGGAACGCCCCAGTTCTCGTTGTCCGACAACCTGCATACTCACACCCTATTTATCGTGGACGAGGCCTCGATGATCAACAACGAGTCCCTCGACTACTCCATCTTCGGGACGGGAAGACTATTGGACGACCTTATCCAGTTCGTCTACTCCGGCGAAGGGTGCCGGTTGATGCTTATCGGGGATAACGCGCAGCTTCCGCCCGTGAAGCAGGAGAGCAGTCCCGCGCTCGACCGCGAAGTGCTGCGTTCCTATTCCCTGCAGGTGCAGGAGGCAATATTGACCGAAATCGTGAGGCAATCCGGTGAATCGGGTATCCTGACTAATGCCACCGCCTTGCGGGATGCGCTACGTTACCAACTCACGGACGACTACCCGAAGCTTCAAGTGAACGGTTTTCCCGATGTGACGCGCATCACGGGACTTGAACTTATCGATGAGCTGTCGGACGCGTACCGAAGGGACGGGATGGAGGAGACCATCGTGATCTCCCGTTCCAATAAGCGGGTAAACGCCTACAACAACGGTATACGAAACCGGGTGCTTTACCGGGAAGAGGAGCTCTCGTCAGGTGATATTCTCATGATTACCAAGAATAACTATTTTTGGACCAAGGAGTTCGAACAGATGGAAAACCTCGATTTTCTCGCGAACGGAGAGTTCGTGGAGGTGACACGGGTGAGGGGCGAAGAGGAGATGTACGGCTTTCGATTTATCAACGCGTTACTGTATCACCGCGATTACGACATCGAGTTTGAAGCCAAGATCAACCTCGACGCGTTGCACACTGAGGTACCGGGGCTTACCCGAGAGCAGGGCGACCGTCTATTTGGCCAGGTGATGGAGGACTATCAACACCTTACCCGAAAGGCAGCCCGATACAGGGAGGTAAAAGCGAATCCATTCTTCAACGCGCTACAAACGAAGTACGGTTACGCGGTCACCTGCCATAAAGCGCAAGGGGGAGAGTGGAAAAACGTCTTTTTGGATTTGGGTTACGTGCAAAAGGCACACATGGGAGACAATTTTTACCGTTGGCTCTACACCTCCATAACCCGAAGTACCGAAAAGTTATATCTTGTAAATTTACCCGATGAATTTGTCGCGGCTCCTAAATAATGATTACTTTTGTGTTAGAAAGAGCAAGTATGGGTATTCGTGGGGGAACTGTTTTTGAAGTTACAAGTAAATCGATGATAGATGTTGGAGAAAAGAAAGGAGTACATTGATCAACTTCTGGAAAGCTTGAATGAGCTGAAGGAGAGGGTGTTAAGTGCTAAGCAGAACGATGCGCTCCCTTTCTCCTTTTTCAGGGAATCGTTTGATGCACTGCAGGAGGTGTCGAAGACATTGCATCAGCTTGAATTCATGCAGATTGATGAGATGAGGGGGCAGATGGAACGATTGGTCAATTTCCTGTCGGAGACGGGAGGTAGAACATCGACCGAAACAGAACCAGCCGCTCCGGAAAAACCGACACCTGTTGCCCCTAAGGAATCGGCACCTTCCGTGACGTCGGTGGTTTCGGGAGCGGTTGCCTCAGTGGAACCAGTAGCTGCCAAGCCGGTGGTAACAGCCAAATCGGCTGCCCCCCTGTTTCCCCAGCGGGAGGGGACGATGCCCCGGAACCAATACGCGCAGGATGTTGTCCTGCCAGAGTACAGGAAGCCGAAGAGTCCCCCGACAAGGGAGGAGTTCAGTGCACCGCCCTCGTTGAACGACGTGATAACCGCGCCGCCTACATTCGTGGACCTGAAGCGTGGGATTAGCCTGAACGACCGTTTCCTGTTCCAGCGGGAACTTTTTGGGAACGATCCTCAAAAGATGAACGAAGCGATGCATACGTTGGGTACTTTCACGACCTACGAGGAGGCCGAGGAGTACGCGCGAGCGACCTACCCATGGGATTTTGATGATCCCACGGTTGGTGAATTCTTGCAGGTGGTTAGGAAGGGGTTCGAGTAATGGGAAAAGCAAGCGATGGGAAAACTGTTTGTCGTACCTACGCCAATCGGCAACCTGGAGGATATTACCCTGAGAGCGATTAGGGTGCTGAAAGAGTGTGACCTGATACTGGCCGAGGATACGCGGACTAGCGGCGTGCTGCTGAAACGCTACGAGGTGGGAACGGCGATGCAGTCGCACCACATGTTTAACGAGCACCGGATGACAGCTTCCCTGGTAATGCGAATGAAGGGGGGCGAGCAGATGGCCCTGATATCCGACGCGGGTACGCCCGGTATTTCGGATCCTGGTTTTTACCTGGTTAGGGCTTGCCTTGAGGAGGGAGTGGAGGTAGAGTGTCTCCCCGGTGCTACTGCCTTCGTACCTGCCTTAGTCGAGTCGGGCTTGCCGAGCGATCGCTTCTGCTTCGAGGGGTTCCTTCCCCGTAAAAAGGGAAGGGTTACGAGGCTACAGCAACTCGCGACCGAGACGAGAACCATGATCTTTTATGAATCACCTTACCGGGTGGTTAAAACATTAACCCAATTGGCTGAATACCTGGGTGAAGAACGAAGTGCATCGCTTTCACGCGAGCTCTCTAAACTGCACGCTGAGACAGTGCGAGGAACGCTAAAAGAGTTAAGCGCTCAATTTTTGGAAAATGCCCCGAAGGGGGAATGTGTTATTGTCGTGGCGGGAGCGCCCGAGAAATAGGGCTTGTATGTCCGTTTGGGCTTTCAAGGGAACCGGATATGCCTTGAAAGATGAAATCATTTTAGATGAGAAATGTAAAAAATGAAATGTATGAAAAAAACGTGGATGTTATGGGTAGCCATTGGGCTAATCGTTTCGTGTACCAACGTTAAGGAGTCAAAAGAGTACAAAGCGCTTGAGGCGCAGCGTGACTCCTTGATGATGGTTACGGTGGATGCCGAGAGTGAAGCGATTGAAATGATGTCGGTTATCAGTGAGGTTGAGGCCAACTTCGAGCGGATAAGGGAGGCAGAGAAGTACATCTCCACGCAGTCGGCCAAAGAGGGCGAGATGAGCCAGGATACCCGGACACGCGTCACCGAGAACTTCAAGATGATCAACGATATCCTGCAACGCAACAAGACGCAGCTGCAGGAGTTGAACCGGAAGTATAGCGGTAGCACCAAGGAGGTAGCCTCGTTGAAGAACACCATCACGAGGTTGAACCGTGAGATGGAGGAGAGTGCGGGCCGCTTAGCGGAGATGCAAAAAGAGCTGGCTGCTAAAGATGAGAAGATCGCGCAACTTTCGCAGGACATCACCTCCCTTGCTATTGAAGCGGAACAGCAGTCGGTCACCATCCAGGAGCAGGACCGTAGCTTGAACAGGGCTTATTACGTTTTCGGGACGCAGAAGGAGTTGAAGGACCAAAAAATTCTCTCGGGGGGCTTTTTGAAGGCCACCCGGGTATTACAAGACACCTTCAATAAGGAGTACTTCCTGACCATTGATATACGGGAGGTGACCGAGATTCCCCTCTACGCCAAGAAGGCCAAGCTGTGGTCGACCCACCCGGAGGGAACCTACGAGTTCGTTACCCTTGAAGATGGTAACCTCCTGTTTCAAGTGACCGATACGCAACGTTTCTGGAGCTTAACCAAGTACTTGATTATCGAGGTAAGCTAAGGTGCATGCGCTATAGGGACCTGTTTGTCGACCTGGATGATACCCTGTGGGACATCCACCGGAACGGTAGGGAGTGCCTCGAAGCGATCTATGTCGATTACGGCTACGGGAAATATTATCCCGAGTTCGAGGACTATTACAACGTTTACATGCGGAACAACAACCGCTTGTGGGGGCTTTACCGTGATGGGGTTGTCTTAAAAGAGGAGCTTATCGTTGAACGCTTTCTAGCTCCGGTAAGGGAGTTCGGTATTGAAGACCCCGAATACGCGAAGAGGTTGAACGACGACTTCCTGGAACGAACGACCCGAAAAACGGGGTTAATCGATGGGGCGATGGAACTGCTGGAGTGGCTGAAGCCGAAATACCGGATGCATATCCTCTCTAACGGGTTTACCGAGGTGCAGCATAAGAAGATCGAGAACTCGGGGTTGCGCCCCTATTTCGATACCGTTATCCTGTCGGAGGAGGCGGGTGTCAACAAGCCACACCCCGACATGTTTTCTCACGCCTTAGAACGTACGGGTGCGAGGCGTGAGCAAACCTTGATGATAGGAGATAGCTGGGAGGCCGATATCGTGGGAGCGTATCGGAGCGGTATCGACCAGATATGGCTTAACCCTACCGGCGAAAGTGTTAAGGGGAGCTTCAAACCTACATACACGGTGAGTAGTTTAAAAGAGATAATGGAGATTCTCTAACCCCGCTCCTTGCCATCGAGTCTGTTTCTGACAGTTTTTTTCATGACAAGGTGTACAGTAAAGAGACGCGTATGAAACCGATTACCTTAAAGGATATTGCGAAAGCGCTGGATTTATCCCCGTCAACGGTGTCGAGGGCGATGAAAGATAACCCCGCGATCAGCCTGCAGACACGGGAGAGGGTACAGGCGTACGCGGCCAAGCATAAGTATAAGCCCAACACCCTGGCAATGCAGCTGCGCACGAACCGTGTGAACACCATCGGTGTGATCGTACCAGAAATCGTCCACTACTTTTTCTCCACAGTGCTGGCCGGTATACAAGACGAAGCGGAAAAGAAGAACTATAACCTGCTTTTTTGCCTCTCTAACGAGGATTACGAACGGGAAGTGAAAAGCGTGGAGACCTTGTTAGATGCGCGTGTGTGCGGCATCTTGGCATCGCAATCCAAAAGCACACGCACGTTTGACCACTTTCAAGAGATTATCGACAATAAGGTACACCTCGTGTTTTTCGACCGGATATGCACGGGCATTAACACCGATAAGGTGGTGGTGGATGACTACGCGGGGGCGTTCAACGCGGTGGAATACCTGATAAGTACCGGGTGTAAGCGCATTGCATTCCTGGGGGCTACCCCTTGGTTGCCCATCGCCAACAACCGTCGGATGGGGTATGAGGATGCACTTCGAAAACACCGGCTGCCCGTTGAGAAAGAGCTGAGCCAGGTGTGTGACACGGTGGACTTGGCGAAAGTGGTCATCCCACAGATGTTGGCGTTAGATCCCCCACCGGATGCCTTCTTTTGCATCAATGATGAGGTGGCTGCCTATTGTATTCAAATCGCCAAATCCAACGGCTTTAACGTGCCGGAAGATGTGTCGGTGTGCGGCTTTACCAACAGCTACCTTACCGAGGTGACCTATCCCAAGCTCACGAGCGTGGATCAGCATGGTTACCGGATGGGTGAGGTGGCGGCCAGGCTGCTTATTAACCGGATTGAAGGAAGGGAGACTAAGCCCGGTATCGTGAGCCGACTGATCAAGACCAAGCTGGTGGTGAGGGAATCGACGAAATAGTGAATAAATAAAGAGCGATGAAAGCGATAAAGAAGAGACGACTTTCCTTTTGGGAGATCTGGAACATGAGCTTCGGCTTCCTGGGCATTCAGTTTGGGTTTGCCCTGCAGAACGCGAACGTGAGCCGGATTTTTGAGACACTGGGCGCTAGGGTGGAGGATATCCCCATCTTGTGGATTGCTGCCCCCATCACTGGGCTAATTGTCCAACCCATTGTAGGGCACTTGAGTGATAAGACGTGGAACCGCTTTGGACGACGACGACCCTACTTCATGGTTGGGGCTGTCTTTACCACGTTGGCGCTCTTCTTGATGCCCAACTCTCCCGCGTTGTGGGTCGCCGCCGGTATGCTCTGGATCATGGATGCCTCCATCAACATATCAATGGAACCCTTCCGGGCATTCGTCGGCGACAACCTGCCTACCGAGCAGCGAACCATGGGCTTCGCGATGCAGAGCTTCTTTATCGGCACGGGCGCGGTGATAGCTTCCGCGCTTCCTTACATCCTGACAAACTGGTTTGGCGTCCCCAATACTGCCGAAGAGGGACTCATCCCGTTATCGGTGAAGTTGTCGTTTTACATCGGCGGCGTGGTGCTTTTCCTCTCGGTCTTTTACACGGTTTTCACTTCCAAAGAGTACTCGCCCGAAGAGTTGGCGGCTTTTGAAGAGGCCAAGGAGCAGCGTACCGGGATTAAAATGTCCGATAGGTCTCCGGTTACCGCCCCCCAGTTTTTTAAGCAGGGGGTAATCTGGACTCTCGTGGGACTTGCCGCCACGTTGCTGATCGCTTTCACGGGGCTGGGTACCCAAAACGGGCAACTCTATATCGTGGGGGGATTGCTACTCGCTTTTGGCCTTATCCTGATTCTGTCGGGGGCCATCACGGGAAAGACGACCAGGCAGAACGGGCTGGTGGGGATTATGAACGACCTGCTGCATATGCCCAAGACAATGGGGCAGCTAGCTATCGTGCAGTTCTTCTCGTGGCTCGCCTTCTACGCGATGTGGATATACACGACCCCTGCCATCACCCAACATATTTACGGAACGACCGATTCCACTTCGGAGCTCTATAACCAAGGGGCCAACTGGGTGGGGGTGTTGTTCGCCGTCTATAACGGGGTGTCGGCCATTAGTGCCTTCCTGCTGCCGCTTATCGCCCGGCAAATTGGGCGCAAGGGGACGCACGCCATCGCCTTGGTGGTTGGGGGGCTATCCTTTATCTCGCTCTACTTTGTAAAGGAACCTACTACACTGCTTATCCCGATGATCGGGGTGGGATTCGCCTGGGGAAGCATCCTGTCGATGCCTTACGCGATATTGACCGGCTCGCTGCCCGCCGATAAGATGGGGACCTACATGGGCATCTTCAATTTCTTTATCGTGATCCCGCAAATATTGGCGGCTAGTATCTTGGGATATATCACCAGCACCCTATTCCACGGCAAGGTAATCCTTACGCTGGTACTGGCGGGCTGCTCGCTTATATTAGGGGGTCTCTCTGTCTATTTCGTTCAGGACAGGGATGATGTGTACCGGTTAAAAGTTAAAAGGCAACGAAGCTGAAAGTGGGATGTGAAAAATGAGGTGATACCCCCAGTGCAAAGGATGATTGAATGGGTGAAAGTTAAAAGGATATGGTTCGGATAAAAGACAAGGCGTTAAGGTGGTTTGTAGTGTTAAGTTGTTTCGTGGTGCTCTGCACGTGCGGTCCCCGAGAGAAGGAAAGTGCAAAAGAGGAGGAGCCTCAAGAGGAGGCGTGTCAATGGTTGGAATATGGAATCTGCCTGGATTCACTGGATCTCACCCGCTACACGATCGAGCGGGGGGATCATTTCGCTTCCATCCTCTCGAATTTAGGGTTTTCTCCTGCCGAAGGAGAGAAGATCACCAGCGCGATTACCCCCTATTTGTCCCCTTCCAAGTTACAGGTAGGCCATACTTATTCCGCCATTTCGGAGCGGGATACCGCCTCCACCATCCGATATCTCGTCTTTGAGAAGGGACGAATCGATTATGCCGTTGTCGAGATACAGCCCGATACGGTGCTCGCTTACGAAGAAGCACGCCCCGTGACGCTTAAGCGGCAGTATGCCGAGGGGGTTATCACCTCCTCTATGTGGAACACCATCGTCGATTCCGGTGCCCCGGTGATGCTCGCGCTCATGCTGTCGGACGTGTATGCATGGCAGGTCGATTTCTTTGACGTGAAGGAGGGGGACTCGTTTCGGGTGATGTACGACGTGGCTTACGTGAACGATACCAGCATGGTGGAGATTTCCGCGATCGAAGGGGCCGTTTTCACCCACCGTGGGGAGGAGTACCTGGCCATTCCCTTTCAGCAGGACACGGTGAGGGAGTACTTTGATGGCAACGGTAACAGCCTAAGGAAGGAGTTCCTGAAGAACCCGCTCGACTTTTTCCGTATCACCTCCCGTTTTTCCCACTCCCGTTTTCACCCGATTTTAAAGCGGCGTCGTCCCCACCACGGGGTGGATTACGCGGCTCCCGTCGGTACGCCGGTGAAGAGCATCGGTGATGGCGTGGTGATCGAGCGCGCTTACCAGGCGGGTGGGGCAGGGAACTACCTGAAGGTACGGCACAACTCGGTCTATACCACCGCCTACATGCATTTGAGTCGCTTCGCGAGCGGTATCCAAAAAGGGGTGACCGTGAAACAGGGGCAGGTCATCGGGTACGTGGGGTCCACCGGCTTGTCCACCGGTCCCCACCTCGACTTCCGGGTGTATATGAACAATCAGCCGGTCAACCCGCTGACCATCGAGTCGCCACCCTGTGATCCCGTGAGACCGGAGTTGCTAGATAGTTTCCGGGTAGTGCAGCAGCAGGTGATGCAGGAACTGGACAGCTTGCGTGAAATTAACGGGGCAGGGGTTGCCTTAACGTATGCGAGCCAGTAATTTACCAAGTGGATACACGACGTAAAACGATAGTGGCAAAGTATTCGCAGGCCTGTAAGTGGTAGTTAACCCGGTGGGATGCACGCATTCAACAAACGGTAGTGGTGAGGCATTTGCAAGCTGATGATTTACTTGCAGGAGGCGTACCGCCAATAACCTACTCCTTAAACGTGCTGAATACCTTGAAGCTGTTCGCCGGAACGGTGAAACTCGTTGTGTTCGACGTTACCTCCAGTGTTTCACCCGGAACCATGTAGTTGTACCATGTCCCCATTTCTGGGAAAGCGGTGCTGGCCTGGATGGGCGCGTTGGTGAAGTTGCCGACCACCACCACATGCTTTGCATTCCCAAACGATGATAAGGTGATATATCTTCCTTGACTCCAGAAAACGGGACTTACCCTCCAGTTGAGGGTGGCCGTCGCGTTGAACAGCTCCGGGTGATCGAAACGGAGGTTTATCAACTTGCTGTAGGTGTCATGCAGCTCCTTGCGTTGAGCCTCTTCCAGGTAGTTCCATTTTATTGGTTTCTTGCCCGTGCGCCCGTTCTCATTGATGGAGATATCGTACCCCATCTCTCCGAACTGCCACACCATCTTGGGCCCCGGCACGGTAAAGAAGAACGCGGCGTTGGTGGCCAATTGCGACATCCGGGCGGTGAGATCCGTCTTGAGGATGCCGTTGCCCCACTGGCTCTGCTTGTAACCCATTCTCTCCTCGTCGTGGCTCTCCATGTAGCTGACCAGGCTGTTGGCAGGGCGGTTAGAACTGTTGTAGTAGGTTCCGGAGAAGTCAGATTCCTCGCTATACCCCATGGCAGTTTGGCAGTACGCGTGATTCATGTTGCGCCAGACCATCATCCCCTCGTTGGCCAAAGCGGTCTCCTCCTGGTTGTCGCAAAAATGCTCCAGGATAACCAGCGCATCGGCTTTCACCTCCTTGATGGCGTTGTTGTAATCCTTTAGTATCGACACCCGCGTCGCATCGAAGTTGCCTGCGGTCGATTCCGATGACCTCTTCTGGGTAAACCCTTTGGTCAGATCGAACCGGAAGCCGTCTACGCGGTACTCTTCCAGCAGGAACTGCAGGTTGCGCTTCACGAACTCCCTCACCAGGGGTGATTCGTGGTTAAAGTCGTGGAAGACGGAGTAGGGGTGTGGTGCGTCAACGTTAAAGCAGGGATTGTTCGTCGCCGTCTTGTTGGCGGAAGCGTTCCACCACATCTTGGCAAACGGGTTGGCACCGGTGGCATGGTTGTACACCACGTCCAGGATGACCGCCATCCCCCGTTGGTGGCACGCGTCGATAAACTCCTTGTACATCCGGTCGGTACCGTACGCCTTGTCCATCGCGAAGAAGAACGCGGGGTTGTAACCCCAGCTGTCGTTCCCGTCGAACTCCTGCACCGGCATCAGCTCAATCGCGTTAACCCCCAGCGCTTTGAGGTAGTCGAGCTTTTCCATCGCCCCCTTCAGGTCGCCGCTCTCCGTGAAATCACGCAACAGCAGCTCGTAGATGACCATATTGTCCGGCTTGGGCGTTGTAAAGTCGGTCACCTTCCACGTGTAGGATTCCTCCTGGATCCGGAAGACCGACACGATGCCTATCGCACCGGCAGGGTACTCCTTCGTTTCGGGGTAGGTGGAGGCAGGGATCCACGGGTCGTTGGAGGGATCCAAAATTTTGCGGGCGTAGGGGTCAGCCACCCGTATCGGATCGCTGCCGGTTGTTCCCACGTAATACTGGAAGGCGTACTCCCTTGATGGGTCTAACCCACTTAGCGTGATCCACCAGCAGCCGGCCGATTCGTCGTAGGTCATTCGTGAATGGTCGTCGTTGCTCAGCGTCCAGTTGTTAAAGTCACCCACCACATGCCCGTAATCCTTCCGTTTCCCGGTGTTGTCCTTATCGTACAGCACCAGGGTAACGGTGTTGTTGTTTATGAGGTTGATGCCATGTTGCAGCCCCGCCGGCATCGTGCCGGTACGCACCGGCCCGGGTTGGAACGGGACATGTTTCGTGTCGGTGATTTTATCAATGAAAAAGTCTTTACCGTCCCGGTTGCCCTTTTTGGTGCCATCGGCACTTCGGATCACCAGCCCTATCTTGTTGATGGGGACTTCTGTATCCTCTGCGCCGAACCACTTGCGGATGGATGGGGTGAGTTGCAGTTGCCACGCGTCCTTCTCGTTGGGCACCTTGGTCATCTTACACTTGGCGATATTCTCGTTCCACTCCGCGGGAACGAACTGCCAGGCTCCTTCGCTTACCACGCCGATATGCATGTATACATCATCCTTGTGGTTCGTTAGGCCGGAACTGGCGGGTGCCTTGAAGTAGATGATCAGCGCCTTGTCCGCATCCGGTGTCACCGGATCCCAGGAGAACCAATCCTTCAGTGGAGACGGTTCTTCCGTACCGGGATCCTCCGTTCCAGGTTCTTCCGTATCAGGTTCCTCCGGATCGGGTTTTACCATCGGATCGTCCCCGCACCCGTACGCGAAGGCAAGGATCAGGAGCCAGATCCAGAGTATGATCAAGTATTGCTTTTTCATCGCGTATTACTCGTTTTTCGTGTTTGTTTTTTCACTCAACTTTCTTGTACATGATGGTTGTTTTTGCTTTTATGGCGAAGACCTCGCAAATCTTTGCGGGAACCCATCCTGCGCAGATCGCGTTAAAAAAGAAAAGCTGTTTGAAGCGTAAGTGAGCTTTTGCGTTAAGCAAGACGAGCAGAAATGAACTTGTTCATATATGCCGTTGTGAGCAACTTTTTCGTTAAGCAATAGACAGAAGACAAACTTGTTTGGATTATGTTATTGCGAGAAAAAGTAGAGCTAACTTCAAAAGTGCAGCGAAGCTGAGTTCTTTTCTTTTAGCGAACAAGTAGCTGATGGGTCGCAAAGTTTGCGCCAGTTGAGCGCTGAAAGCAAAAACATACAAAAGTTGATTTGTAACAGCTACTCCAACAGGAGAATCTCCTTTGGTGCGAGGGTCAACGTTTCGTTCAGCGTGACGTTCCTGCTCGACTGGAAGTCGGTCCACTCACCCTTGTCTCGTATGGACTCGCTATAGCGGTCAAGGTTTATTTCCACCTCGTTCGATGTGCCGTTCATAAAGACGAGCACCTGCTCGTTGTCGAGGTACCGCTCGTACACGTAGACCCCGTTTTGCAGCACGTAGTGCTTCATACCGCCGTGTGCGATCACATCGTTCCCTTTCCGCCAATGGAGCAGTTTCTTCATGAAGTTGAACGCCTCGTTCTGCAGATTGTCGCGTCCTTCCTCGGTAAACTGGTTTACGGCATCCCCCGGCCATCCCCCCGGCACGTCAAGGCGGATGTCACCGTCGCTCCGGCTCTTGTTGCCATGCATGAGCAGCTCGGTCCCGTAATAGATTTGCGGGGTGCCCGGCATGGTGAGCAGGAAAGTAATGCCCTGCTTCCAGCCTGACAGGTCGGCCGAACTCTTGGGGTACTCCTTCAGGAACCGGTCGGTGTCGTGGTTATCCAGGAAGCGCAGCACGTTGTGGATATCGGGGTAGATAAAGTCGTAGGTCATATGGTCGTAAATGCCTTGCAGTCCCCCGTTCCACCCGCCCGTCTCCTCGAAGAAGGCGGTGTGAGACAGCCCCATGAAACGAAAATCCATCACCGATTTCAGCTTGGTGTCGTTCGGGTTGAGGGGACTGTTCCTCTGCCAGAACGCGGTGCCGATGGGGTTGTCAAGCCACGCCTCGCCCACGATGTTGTAGTTGGGGTACTCCCTTTCCACCGCCTCGATCCAGCGCACCATCATATCGTAGTCGGCGTAGGGGTAGGTGTCCTGGCGGATGCCGTCTACCCCCGAGTACTCGATCCACCATATGCTGTTTTGGATCAGGTACTTCTCCACATGGCGGTTGCGCTGGTTCAAGTCGGGCATGGTGGGTACGAACCAGCCGTCCACCATCTTGTCCCAGTCGTACTTCGAGACGTAAGGGTCGTAGTACATCTCCTTCCTATGCGATGTCTGCACGTACTCCTCCAGGTTGTTGAACCAGTCGGCCGACGGCACGTCGTACATCCAAGGGTGGTCACTGCCGCAGTGGTTAAAGATCATGTCCATCACCACCTTCATCCCTTTGGCGTGCGCGTTGGCGATCAGCTCCACGTACTCCTCGTTGGTGCCGAAGCGGGGATCCACGTTATAGTAGTTGGTCGTCGCGTAGCCGTGGTACGATCCTCCCTCCATATCATTCTCCAGGACCGGGTTGAGCCAGATGGCCGTTACGCCCAGGTCGGCCAGGTAATCCAGCCGATCCGATATTCCCTTCAGGTCTCCCCCGTGACGGGCGCTGTGGTGCGTTCGATCCACTTGGTAGGGCATCCGCATCTTGATCTGGTCGTTCGATGGATCACCGTTCGCGAACCGGTCCGGCATGATCAGGTACAGCACGTCAGACGAATTGAAGCTCTCGATGTTCAGTCGGTCGGGATTTCGTTCCTTCAGCTCGTACCGGTAGCTATGCGTTATTCCCTGGTTGTGGAAGAGGATGTCGAACGCCCCGGGTTCGCTACCCGAAATGTCCAGGTAGAGAATCAGGTAGTTGGGGCTATCCAGCCGCACCGTCTCCTTGATGCGCACGTGGGGCGAGTTCACCTTCGCCGTGAAATGAGCGATCTGCTCGCCATACACCATCAGCTGAAGTTCTGTCTCTTTCATCCCACTCCACCAGAAGGCGGGTTCAACAGCAACATCTTTGGTTATATGTTTTGGTGAATCGGATTGCTTTTTTTGACTATTCGCCGAAAACAGGCTTGTACAGCAAAACAGGTAGATAAAGCATAGTAGTAATGAGGTATTTAAGCTGTTTGTTTTTTTCATACGATTATTTTATTTTTTTGTTTCGGTGTATGGAACTATTCCGTTAAGCCAAATGAGCATTGGACAAGTTTACTTGGACAAGGCCATGGCGAGGAATAGTCTAACTTTAGTGAACCTTTGATGTTTTAAATAATCCTTCATTTATAGGTGTCTACTTACTTTCAGGCTCGACTGGCGTAAACTGCACTGTGATTCTACCAGCCATTATACAAAATTGAGTAGGAGAGAGGACCTCTCCTGCTCAATTGTATTTTTTCCACTCAAAAACAGTGAGTGAAACAAACAGTTACTATCTCATTAACCTTGCTTTATACTGTTTGGGGTTGTTGAGGTTGAGGGTGACCAGGTAGGTGCCGGATTCTACCACATCGATGTTAGCCCCATCGTAAGACAGGTTATCCATATCTCCGCCTAAATTGATAGTCCAAGCGTTGTTGGCACGGAACTTAAACAACTTGCCCCCCTCTAACGTGGTTGTAACGCTCCACACTCTGGTATCGGGGTCATAGGTCATAGGTGTTGAGTTGTCCCAGCCTCCTTCTGTCGCATCCCCAATTAATCCCCACTCGGTTTTCTCGGCCGTGTAGGTGTAGGGCGAACCGGAAAGGTCTACGTTTAGCCTATAGTAGCCCGCTTCCGTTACATTCAAGTTGTCAGCACCACCGTCATCGGTGAGCACGCCATCGCTGCCGCCATAGCCATAATTTATGCCATCCCAGTTTGGTTGTGATGTGAACTTAAACGCGTGAGGTCCGTCAAAATAGACATACCCATCATATTTGAAGTCGAAATTGCGACAATAGACAGTGGGAGCTGTACCCGGGTCCCAGCCCTGGTGACTGCCCGCCACGTAGAGGGTGAGGTTCTCAATATTGTATGTATACTCCATCATGTTAAGTGTAATCTTAACCCAGCCGGGAGTTTCAATCCTCATCGCGCCGCCGCCAACAAGTTCACCTGAAAGGGCGGGATTCTGGTCAATGGGGTTACCCAGAACGCCATCCCAGGAACCGGCATCTTTGCACGATTTGGGTGCAATTTTAAAGTTGCCCTTTATATTGTTAGCCAGCAGGGTGAAGATAGGATCTTCGTACACATCTTTTCCGCTGTGGGAGAATTTGTAATCTTCGAGATTACCGAAGTCCCAGTTGTTGGCATCTCCTATAAGGTAGTACTCCGTTTCTATTACGGGACCTACGGGTGTAACCTTAACAGGGCCCAGTACCGTTTTTTCGGGCAGTAACATCTTCTGTCCTCCCTCCTTAATATAGCTTAACACCTCCAGGTAGAGGCTCCGTTCAAAGGGAGCTTTACCATATAGCGTTTTGACCGCTTCGTTTAAATCGTTCGCGGTTATAGTTGCCACGCCGTTTTCTGTTATTGACGAAAGGCTTACGGCATTTTCAAACGATTGGGCATTCGATAATCTCAGAGAGAAATCGAGGGATGCTCCTTCGCTCAATTTACCGGTGGAGGTTGTTTTAACCGCGCTAAAGGTGGCGTCGGCAAGCTGCTCTTCGGAGAGAACAACAGCTGACACGAGTTGGTCTCCCAAAGCAAACTTAAATCCGGTTACTTCCTGTAGCTCCTCCTGCTCGCTTGTTTGCGGGGGTTGTGCTACATGATCGTAAACGCTGTCATCGCAACTCCACGATACTCCCAGCATTACAGCAAACAGGGCAATCAAGTATATTTTTGTTTTCATTGTGATTAAAATTATTGCTTTCGAAAATATGTCATGAAACGAGCACGAGGTCATCCACGCCAATGCTTGACATCGTGCCAGCTTCATGAATTTGAGTTTATTCTATCTTACCGGTTCTCTTGGTAAAGTTGATATACAACCGTTGTCCGGCTTGTCCCTGAATACGATCCTGGTCGCCTCCCGTACCGCGAGGTACAAACAGGCCATCGAATACCAAAAATTCGGTATGCCACCACTCCTGATCCGGCAGTTGAATGTTCGCGCGGATCTCCCCGTCGGTAGTAAACGCGGGCGATATAAAGTCGGCGTCTGCACCTAATGAGAGGTCGGGCACCTCAAACATAAATTCCGGCAGGTTGTCCCATTTATCTCCTATAGCACCACCCTTGATATATGCCTCGGGTTTAAAGAAGTCTACCTGGAATTTGTAGTCTCTGCCATCGAGAGAGGTGGTAACCACCACGATATACCATCCGGGATTGCCAATCTTGATATTGCCACCTTCATCTGAGGGGGCAGCCAGCGTTACCGACTCATCACCGAAAGCAACTTGACCAAAGCCACGTTCGTTACCGTTCCAGGCTTTTGCATAGTTGAATTTAATTTGGGCGTTATCGCCTTCATTTCCATCTGTCTGTCCCAGGTATTGCATATACCAGAACTTGCCCGGTGCTCCGTAGACCGGAACCATCTCGGTCGCGTTGTTCCAATCCCAATTCCCCGCGACATTGCCAATAATATACATCTCCTCCGGCAATTGTACCGGTTCCAATGCAAAGTAGCCCAGTACACGTGGCAGCTCGATAACATTGGAGTAGACAGGCGCAAGCCTGCTGTCAGCTATTGTTGCCGCTAACCGCACGAAGAGCGGATGGGGATCTGTTGGATAATCCTCCTGAACCTCGGCCTTGTGTAGCGATACAAGCGCAAGCGCAATCTCTTCGGCGGGAACCCGAAAGCGTACTTTGTCGTGGCTGCCCGGAACATCAATAAATTCCGCGAAACTTTTCGTTAAAGATAGCTGTACCGAATAGCGCGTTGCCGCTGTAAAACCGTAATCGGGCTGGTTGGTAGAAAATTCAACCAATCCGGCATTTTTCAGGTCATACACGCCCGATGAGTACTTAGGGATATTAAGTACGAAGCTGTCAGGTTGTTGAATGACAATTTTTTCATCCTCTTGACACCCTGCCATAAAAAGCAGAGATATCAGAAAAATCGTGAAGCCATATATCTTTTTCATACGATTGTTTTATTTTTTCTGTTAATATCCACTATTCTGTACAAGATTGTTATTCGCGCCGGTATCATCGGCAGGCAAAGGATAAACCTTGAAGTGATCAGAAACTGCAACACCATCGGCTACATTACCTTTCCAGGGCCAGAGATACGATGAGCTGGTGAACTTGTTGAAGCGTATAAGGTCTGTGCGGCGTTGCGCCTCATAGAACAGCTCTCTGCTTCTTTCGTCCAGCAGGAAGTCGAGTGTAAGCTCATCTGCCTTTATGGTCGCGGCATTGTCGTTGTTGTAAGAGCGTTTACGCAGATCGTTAATAAGTTGCAGGGCCGTGGCTTTGTCACCACCGCTACCGCCCCTTAACACCGCTTCGGCGTAGTTGAGGTATATCTCTCCCAGTCGGAACAGCGGGAAATCGGTATACACGATATTACTTGGAGGCATTGAGCCGTCTCTATAGACATTGTAATATTTAACAATGGGAATGCCGTTATCAATAAAGAGCGATTGGTCTACAATCTCCACGTTCTTAGTCTGATCGAGACGGAGCATGGTGAAGCGACTATCCTCGGTATGAATATTTTCGCGCTCGAATGTTCTCAGCAGCGAAACGGGGGCACGGTTGCCTTGCCAGGCACCGACCGAGTTCACTTCGCTTTGCAGGGCAGAGGGTACGGTGCTGCAGATCAGGAATGTCATCCCTCCCCAGGTTTGGGTTTCCTCTCCCTCATATCTGATAGGGAAAATAAACTCTTTGGACTTGTGATTGTCTGCCATAAACAGATCTCCGTATACAGGTTCCAGAGAGTAACCGCTATTTATAACCTTATTGCTGTAGGTGATACTTTCGCTGTACTTTGCCTGTCCGATATAGGCTTCGGCATTCAGGTAGAGCCTGGAAAGCAGTGCCCAGTTGGCGGCTTTATGCGCGCGTCCGTAGTGTTTGCTGTCGTATCCCACGAATGGGGCAAGCATATCGGCTTCGCATTCGAGCAGCTCTTTCTCTATATAGTCGAACAGATCTTTTGCCATTATTTGAGGGGGAAGATCGCTCATTGAGCTGTTTTCATCTACAAATGGTACGTTGTGAAACGCGTCCAGCAGATAGAAGTAAGAGAGTGCCCTTAAAAAGCGAGCTTCAGCCCTGTATGCTTTCAACTCCTCTTTTACCGCGCTGCTTACACCGCGATCGTTAAGCTTCCCATCCGTGGTTTCCCTTAGAAGGGCGTTTGAAAGGTTGATCTGGTAATAGAGCCTATAGTAGAAGCCCTTTATAAACACGTTGTTTGCCGACCAGCTTATGCGGTTCAGGTCGGGAATACCTTCGTCGTTCCAGGTACAGTGAGCTTCATCGGTAGGTAGCTCCTGCAGATTCCATAGGCCGCGTAAAAAAGAGGCGTGGCTGCCGCCGTCAACTCCGGCAACATCAGGATCGCCATCGCCACCACTGTTGCCGCTGATTGCTAACCCTGCATAAATCTTTGCGAGCAGCTGCTGATAGGGTGCGATATCTTCCGTGAAGACTATGTCCGACACGTGCTCTTCAGGGTCGAGAGGGATAGTGTTCAAATCGTCCACACAAGAGGAGAGGCCCGCTATCACCAGGATGGCAGTGATAATGGAAAAGAAAATATGTTGTATTGTTTTCATCTTCATAGAAAATTAAAAATTGAGACTTACACCAACAATAAATACGCGCGGGTGCGGGTAGATATTGTTGTCGATACCGTTGTTAGTAAATTCGGGGTCCAGACCTTTGTAATTGGTTATTACGAAAGGATTCTCTACCGTGAAATAGAGTCTGCCCGACAAGGGGTTGTTAATCACCTGGTCAAAGTTGTATCCCAATGAAATGTTATCCATCTTCAGGAATGACGCGTCCTGAATATAGTAACTCGAGAGGTAGCGAACATTTTCAAAATCGGTATATGTTGCACTATTAACCCTGTTTTTCAACCAGCCGGCAGGATCATATATCGTGGACTTTGCCTCCCTGTTTGACTGTATATTGTTATACACGTAGTTGCCAAGATTTGCCCTCATTGAGAAATTGAGGTCCCACTTCTTGTAGGAGAATCTGGAAGAGAGCCCCATATGGACATCGGGAGCAGAGTTTTTATACGCGACCAGGTCGTCTTCATTGATGCTGCCATCGGCATTTTGGTCTACAAAAACTCCGTCCACCGGTTTGCCGTCGTTGTCATATACCTGCTCGTATACAAAGAACGAACCCGCGGGGTATCCCACTCTATGAATAGCCACATTGTTACCGGTACCGCCATCGATTCCTCCAAAACGTACACCAACATAGTTGGGGTCATCGTTTATGGTAAGCTTGGTGATTTCATTTTTGTTGTGTGTAATATTGTAACTCACCTCCCAATTGATATCTTTACTTACGATGGGACGCCCCGTAATGCTGAACTCCACACCTTTATTTACCAGTTCTCCCACGTTGGTTAGCAGTTGATTGCTAAAGTTGGTACCCGCGGCAACCGCTACGGTGTTCAACAGGTCGGTAGTCGTACGGTGATACACATCGAAAGCCCCGGTTATCCTGTTATTTAAGAAACCAAAATCGAGTCCGATGTTGTAGGTTGTGGTCTCTTCCCATTTCAGGTCTTCATCGTATGCCAGAGGTCGTATAAGCGGAATCTTTTTATCTCCAAAGAAGTAGTTGGCCCCGGCCTGACTGTAGCTGTAGCGCGCCATCCATGGATAGTCGCCACTACCCAAGTTCTGCTGTCCGGTAACCCCGTAACCGAGACGAAGTTTCAGTTCAGAGAGGGTTTTGCCAGCGTTTTTCATAAAAGGCTCGTTGATGATCTTCCATGCAAAAGCGGCAGAGGGGAACAGACCCCACTGGTTGTCGGGGCTAAATCTTGAAGAGCCATCGTTACGGAGGGTAGCTGTAAGGAGATAACGGTCTAAAAGAGAGTAGTTCAAACGTCCGAAAAACGAGACTACATAGCTTTCGCTCGAGTAGTCATTGCCATCTGTGTAAAACTCTTTGCCGGTCTCTTGCTGCATAGCCTCTGAGTAGGGGTACTCATTTTCGGTTTCATAATAGAAATGTTGCCAGGAGTAACCCGCCATGGCGTCAACATGGTGTGCAGAACCCAAGTCCCTGTTAAAGTTGAGGTAGAAGTCGAGCAGTGTATTGCGTTTGTGCTGATAGTACCGGGAGTTTTCTCCCCATCCGGCTTTGTATCTACCCCATGTGTAGGTCATCGGGGAGTTGTCGTTGATAATCACATCGCCGTTGCTCTTCGAGATATCGTAACCCAGGTTGAGATTCGCACGTAACCCTTCCAAAAATGGCAACTGGTAGTCGGCCTGCAGGTTTCCTATGCTCCTGTATACTTTCGATTTATCGAACTTCTCATTTAAGATAGCGACCGGGTTAGCGATAGCTATATCGATGGGGGAGCCATCGGCCTGTTTGAGCGACATGTAGTAACCGTTCCCATATTTTGAACCTGTATCATATATAGGTTGTGTAGGGTCGAATTGCGAAGCGGAGTTTATGGCCCCGTTATCCGCGAACCTGTTGGTGTTGTAGACACCTTTGGCATTAAGCTGCAATTTCAGCGTTCCATCCAAAAGGGAGGGAGAGAGGTTTAAGCTACCGGTGTACCTGTCGAGACCTGATGTGCGCAATATACCGTTCTCTTTGGTGTACCCTACAGAGACCCTGAACGGTATCAGCTCTGTAATTGAGCCGGAGACGCTCACGTTATGGTCGGTACTCACGGCATTCTTAAAAATCTCATCCTGCCAGTCCGTGCTGCTGCTGCCTAAAGCCGCCGCTTGTGGACTGTCGCTTCCAAACAGGGTGGTAACATGATCGCGGAAGGTGTCGGCATCCATCAGGTCTATCGAACCGGTACGCGTACTCGTTGATACGTTGCCGTTGTAAGAGAGACTGATTTTTCCCGATTTGCCTTTCTTGGTTGTAATAATAATAACACCGTTGGATGCGCGGGAGCCGTAAATAGCGGTTGCGGAGGCATCCTTCAATACCGTGAATGTCTCGATGTCGTTCGCGTTGATGGTGCTTAACGGGTCGGCCATACCGCTGATGCCGCTTGTGTTGTCGACAGGCACCCCGTCAATTACAATTAGCGGATCGTTGCTGGCAGACATAGAGGAGCCGCCACGAATACGAATACTGGATCCTGAGCCGGGTGCACCTCCCGAAGAGATAACACTGACTCCCGAGATCTGTCCCGCGAGCAGATCGGCAGGAGAAGTAGCCAGTCCCCTGTTTATCTTGTCTGCGCTTACAGCAACCACAGAACCGGTAGCATCATCTTTCTTTACGGTTCCATACCCGATGACCACCAGTTCCTCCAACATTTCAGAATCCTCCTCCATGACCACGTTGATGGTGGTCCGGTTGTTAATGGCTACCTCTTGTGTTCGGTAGCCGATGTAGCTTATCTCCAACACCCCGTCGGCGGGTGCTGGAATCGTGAAGTGACCCTCGAAATCGGTCACGGTTCCCATAGGGGTGCCTTGGAGACGGATGTTGGCGCCGATAACGGCCTCGCCATTAACGTCCGTGACGGTTCCCCTCACATTTATCGTGCCCGTCTGAGCGTTGGCCGATAAAATACATAGCACACCCGACAACAGGGTCATCAGGATGGCTCTCGTAGTTTTTTTGAATGTCACATACATGTTGTTAATGTTATAAGATCAACTAATTATTATGCAATTTATTTGAAAGCGTTTTTCCCCTCAACATTACATTATACCATATACAAAGTTACCTTTTATCACATCGTGTCGGGTGATAATTGGGCTAATTCTCCCCGTTCGGTTGTGCAAACGATTGCATTTTGATTGTTTAAGGCGTAAGTTATCAATTAGTTATGATAACCAGAAATTGGGTAGAGAAAGGTCAAAAGGTGGCTGGTGGTTTAAGTAAATAGAAAGTGTGGAAGGTGCGATTCTGACGTTTTGATACTTGATTTTGCCCCTGTTCCTCAGAAAGCGGTTAATTGCTAATTGCCTACCTTTCTCCTTCGTTTCAGCTTCAACTTGGGAATTGTTATGATCTGCCTTTTAGCTTGGCTAGAGATCCTGCGCCTAAGATTTAACAGGAAACGCTTGTTGGGCTTGCTTTTAAGGTACGATTCGATATGGCGCGCCCGTTTCTCCTCCAGTATCTGCTCAATCTCGATAAGGATACCCGATTCCTCTACATCGCCGAACTCCTTGTTGATGGCGGTGCCGAAGAAGCGCATGGTGGGCGATAGGCTCATGTAGGCGTTGATGAGCGGCGGTATGTTGTACCCCAGCGCACGTACTTCTTTGTTCAGTATCCGGTAGTCTTCGGCGAAGCACCTGCCATGGAAGAGCTGCCTCATCGCGTTGGGGTCGGTATCGGTAACTAATGGCTCTATCGGGGTTATCAGTCCCTCGTTATCCGGGAAGTGTTTTCTTAAGAAGTAGAGGATCATGTTGCGTGCCTGCTTGTTGTAGGTACCGTACATGGTTACTTTGCCAAAAAAGTACTTGATGTCGGGGTCGATGACCGTCAGCGCTCCCAACCCGTCCCACAGGTTGTCGAGCGCGAAGATACCTTTCCTCCCCCTCAGGGTCGATTGGTACTCTAGCGTAACGAACGAGCGGCCAAGCTCCACGGTGCGTGGGAGGATCTCCTTAATGAACTGTTCCGAGAAGTCATACAGGTGAGCGGTGGCCAGCATCGGCTTACCGTTCTCGTCGAACGCCACATCGGCGCCGTAAATAAAGCGGTACCCCCCTAATATCTCCTCGTTTTCCGGGTCCCACACGATTAGTTGACGGTAGGGGACTGGCATGGTGTCGTACAGGTCGATGTCGGCTTCCAAGCCCGTACCGCCACCGTAATGACGGAAAGCGATTTCCCGCAACCGCCCCACCTCCCTCATCAGGTTCGGTGAGTCGTACGCGGTAAAGACGTAAATCTCGTTGTTGGCCTTGTTGGTGGTGCGAACCCGTTTTTGGACGGTCAGTTCGCTTTTTATCAAATTCTTGTCTACTGGGTCGATGATAGGTTGCATACAGTTCTTTATTTTTCAGGTGAGGTGTTATGGGGATCGTGTTAGGTACGCGGTTGGGCCTTCAGGGCGTAGGAACGCTTCTTCACGAATCGTGCCCATTCCGAAGGCGTTTTGGAGTTATCGAACGTTTGCCAGGGGATGGGTTTACCAAAGGTGATGGTGAAGGTCCCCCCGCGGTTCCTGAACATCTCGTCTGGCAGGTAGATCAACTCCGCGTTAAACTTCAATCCCGATGCCTTGCGCAAGTTGGCCAGGTTGTAAAAAAAGGTGGAGTTCTTACCATCGAAATACACGGGGATTACGTCACGTTGAAATTCAACCGCCTTGACGATAAAGTTCTTTAGCCAATCAAGATCGGTGATGATGCCGTTCCGTTTCCTGGAGCAGAGGCCCGCTGGGAACGTGATGATCTGGTTGTCGGAAGCGTAGGCTTCGTTAATGGCTTTGACCGATGCCTTGCCCTGGGCACCATACTTGTTAATGGGGACGAAGATCGGCTTCAGCGGCTCGATATAGTAGAGCACGTCGTTCACCAAATATTTGATCTTCCCATCGTACTTTTCACCCAGGAAGGCTGATAAACAGATGCCGTCGAGCCCGCCAAGGGGGTGGTTCGAAGCGAAAATGAACCTCCCCGTTTCCGGGATATTATCAACACCCTCGGTATGTAGGGTAACCTTGAACTCCTCGTCCACGAGTATCCGCATAAACTCCACCCCCTCGAGCCCTTGGTTGCGATCCAGGATCTCGTTGATCTCGTCCTGGTGAACGGTTCGCTTTAACCAGTTGATAAAGAACCGGGGAAGCTTGTTGTAGAGCCGGGGCGCCTTGTCGCGCAAAACACGGTCAATGTCTATTCTGAATGGCCTGTTATGACTCATCGTATTTTCCTAAACAAATGAATTGCAAATGTACAAAAATTAACGGAAATAATAGCATGTTCATGCGGTAAGGTTTATTAATAACCGATAAATGAGTGAATTGGGGAAAAATTGGACCTGTTGATAACTTTTTGTGGGGAAATGTGGGGAGAAGTGGATTATTTTGTACTTTTACGGCGTAATAGATGAAGAGATGTTGCAATTTCTGGGAAATATAGGGGCCAAGGCCGATGCAAAAGGGAGGATTTTTATCCCGGCTATCTTTCGCAAGCGCTTGCAGAGCGAGGGTGAAGAGTTCTTGGTGCTTCGCAAAGATATTTTTCAGGATTGCCTCGTGTTGTACCCGGGTAGCGTTTGGGAAAGGGAGATCGAGACACTGCGGGCTCGGCTAAACAGGTGGAACAGGGAGCAGCAACAACTGTTCCGGCAGTTCGTGTTGGACGCCGAGCGGCTCGAGATGGATGCCAACGGACGGGTGCTTATCCCGAAGCGTTACCTGCAGATGGTGTCGATTGACACGGAGGTTCGCTTCCTGGGCGTGGACAATACCATCGAGATTTGGGCGAGCGAAAAGCTGGATGATCCGCTTGTCGCTCCTGACGAGTTTGCCGCGAAGTTGCAGGAGCTGATGGAATGAGCGTATGTGCCAAGATAACCAACCAACGACCTACCATACCCCAGCGCTGTTGCATGAGAGCGTGGATGGGCTGGATATTCAACCTGATGGCGTCTACGTGGATGTGACGATGGGTGGTGGGGGACATACGCGGGAGATATTGAGGAGGCTTGGTAAGAAAGGACGGCTGATCGCGTTCGACCAGGATGAAGAAGCCGCGAAGAACGTGCCTGACGACCCTCGTTTCACGTTTGTCAGGAGCAATTTTCGCTATCTCGCGAACTTCCTTCGGTACCATCAAGTGGAGGCAGTGGATGGACTTTTGGCCGATTTAGGGGTCTCTTCCCATCACTTTGACGATCCGGTACGGGGTTTCTCGTTCCGGTTTGATGGAACGCTGGATATGCGGATGAACCGCGACGCGACGATTACCGCGGCAGATATCCTGAACGACTACCCGGTAGAGAGGCTGTCGGAGATTTTTTACAAGTACGGGGAGCTCCGCGAAGCACGGGCGATCGCTGAAGCGGTCGACTCGTTCAGGCAGGAGCAGAAGATACAACAAACGGGCGACCTGCTCACGGTGTTGGAACCTTTCACGCGGAGAGATCGGGAGAGAAAGGTATTGGCCCAGGCATTCCAGGCACTCCGCATAGAGGTGAACGGCGAGATGGAATCGCTGACCGAGATGCTGGAGCAAGCGTTGACCTGGTTAAAGCCGGGGGGGCGGTTGAGCGTTATCTCTTACCATTCGTTGGAGGATCGACTGGTCAAGCATTTCTTTAGGAGCGGCAATTTCGAGGGAAAACAGGTGAAGGATTTTTACGGCAACGTGGAGACACCTTTTAGGCTGGTGAACCGGAAGGTGATCGTGCCGACCGAGGAGGAGCAACGCTTGAACCCCAGGGCAAGGAGCGCCAAGCTCCGAGTAGCAGAAAAGATATGAGATTTAAGTTCGATAACATACGTAAGTCGTTTGTCCATGTTTTTGGAGGAAGTGTTCTCACTGAGAACTTCTTCCTCCGGAACATGCGATTCATCCTCTTTACCGTGCTGATCATGATCCTGTTTATCAGTCATCGCTACTCGGTGCTGGAGAGGATGTCGGAGATTGAGCGGTTGCAACGTGTCTTGATTGATGCGAAGTACGAGGCGCTCACCATCTCGTCGAACCTCACCGAGGCGAGCCGACAAGGGGAGATAGAGCGGAGGGTCGAGGAGGCGGGATTGGATCTGAAAATTACCAATGAGCCGGTGTATCGGATTAGAAAGTGAGGAATGAGTAGACAGAAGAGGAAAAGGGTGGCATTGGCACGGTACGGGTTAATCGTGAGCGTGTTGATGCTGTTTGCCGTGATGATCATCTTCTCTGCGGGTAAGATCGTGTTTACTTCGGAGGGAAAAAGGTGGCGTGAGGTGGGAGAAAAGGAGACGGTCATCCGCGACAGGGTGATTTTGCCCAAGCGCGGCAATATCTATACATACGATGGAAAGCTACTTGCTACCACCGAACCTCTCTATAGCATATATATGGATTTTTGGGCCGATGGGATCAGGAAAGATACGTTGGTGAAGTACGTGGACGGTCTCTCGAAAGAACTGGCCCGTAAGTTCCCCGATAGAAGCGCGGCACAGTACAAGAACGTGATAATGGGCGGCTGGAAGCAACGGGAACAAGAGGAGCGACAGATACGGGACAACGAGGCGAGGGGGAACGAGAAGCGGGTACCTCTCCGATCGAGGTACGTGAAGATACTGAGAAACGATATATCGTATGTCGATTTGAAAGAGATACGCACCTTTCCGTTCTGGAACCAGCGCTCTAATCGCAGCGGACTGATCGCGGAGGAGCGCAACGCCCGTAAGAAGCCTTTCGGCGACTTGGCTACCCGGACCGTGGGGAGCGTCTATAAGGACCTTGAAAAGGGAGGCGCCAGTGGCCTGGAGTTGAAGTACGATTCCCTGCTGCGAGGGGTCAACGGGGTGAAGTACCGGCAAAAGATACAGGGTAAATGGATGGACGTGGTGGAGACACCCGCCAAGCCGGGTTGGGATATCGTTACGACCATCGATGCCCAGATTCAAGATATCACGGAGCGTGCCTTGCGGGATAAGCTGGTGGAGACCGATGCTGAATCGGGAACGGCCATCATCATGGAGGTGAAGAGCGGAGAGATCAAGGGCATCGCGAACCTCGACCGGGTAAGCGAGGGGAGGTACGCGGAGGGGAATCCCAACGCGTTCTCCTACATGAATGAGCCGGGCTCTACCTTCAAGACGGTAACCGTGATGGTGGCGCTCGATGATGGAGTGGTGGAGCCTACCGATTCGTTTTACGTGGGTAGCGGCCTTTACCAGTACAACAACCGGTGGGTCCGGGATCACTACTGGCGACGAGGGCAAGATCGCGGTTACCTCACCGTGGCCGAGGGGATGGAGGTGTCATCAAACGTGGTTTTGAGCAAAATCGTGCTGAAAGGGTACGAGAAAAACCCCACGAAGTTCGTGGAGGGAATCGATCGTATTGGTTTACGAGAGCAGTTCACCTGGGATGTTCCCCTGAACGGTATCGAGGGAACCTCCTCCATTCGCTTCCCGAACGATAAAACCAATTACTGGTCCAAGACTACCCTCCCCTGGATGTCGTTCGGCTATGAGACACGTGTTCCGCCTATCTACATGCTGATGTTTTATAATGGCATTGCCAATAATGGAAAAATGATCAAGCCCTTCATTGCCAAGCAGTTCGTGAACGATGGAAGGGTGATAAAGGAGGTAAAGGCGGAGGTGGTAAATAGCAAGATGTGCAAGAAAACCACCCGCGATCAGGTGCATGAGATGCTGAAGGGTGTAGTGGAACGAGGAACCGCTAAGGTGGTCGCCTCGGACTACTTCGAGATCGCGGGGAAAACGGGTACAGCACAAATCGCGTCCGACGGGGCTTATTCGAATAGCTACTTCGTCTCTTTTTGCGGCTACTTCCCCGCCGAGGAGCCGATGTACACGATCTACGTGGGGGTGCGAAAACCCAAGGGTGTACCCTCTGGAGGAGGTATGGCGGGGGCGGTGTTCAAGAATATAGCCGAGCAGACTTACCTTAGGAAGGTGAGGTTAACGGTAGACGACTGTAGGATCGACTCCTCTCTGCAAAAGCGACCCCGGGTGAAAAATGGGAATTGGGATCAGAACCGTCGGCTGTTGGCCGACCTGGATCTGCCCATAGGCGATCTTGGGGATACAGGTGATTGGGTAAGGATGTCGCTCGATAGCATGGCTTACCGGCCAAAGGAGATCAAACTGAACGGCTCCACTATCCCCGACGTGCGGGGTATGGGGGCACGCGACGCGGTATACCTGCTTGAGAAATTGGGTCTTCGGGTCAACGTGCACGGTTCGGGAAGGGTGGTGGCGCAGACACTTGTGCCGGGACAAAGGGTGGTGAAAGGTGTGACGATAGGACTCACGATGAGGTGAGTAATATATAAAGATATGGATGTAAGTGAATTGATAAGCGGATGCAACGTGATCGCCCTGAAGGGCGATCGGGAGGCGGAGGTGACAACTATCACGTCCGATTCCAGAACCGTGGTTCCCGGCTCGCTTTTTATCGCGGTGGAGGGGATATGTACTGATGGACACGCGTACATCGGGAAAGCGATAGAGCAGGGAGCGGTCGCGGTGGTGTACGACAAGCCGATGATCGAGGAGTATTTTTCACGGGTCACCTACGTGCAGGTGGAGGATAGCGCGATCGCCCTGGCACAGATCGCCGCGGGGTGGTACGGGCATCCTTCCAGGAAGCTCAAACTGGTGGGAGTAACCGGTACGAACGGGAAGACCACCGTGGCGACCTTGTTGTACAACCTGTTTCGCCACATGGGATATCCCGCGGGCCTGCTCTCTACCGTGGCCAATTACGTGAACGATGAGAAGTATGCCACCACCCATACCACGCTCGACCCCATCTCGTTGAACGGGTTGTTAAGCCAAATGGTAGAGGCAGGTTGCGAATACGCTTTTATGGAGGTGAGCTCGCACGCCATCCATCAAAAGCGGACGTACGGCCTTCACTTCGTGGGAGGGGTCTATACCAACCTGACGCAAGACCACCTGGATTACCACAAGAACATGTTGGAGTACCGGGATGTAAAGAAATCTTTTTTTGATAGTCTGCCCAAGGAGGCTTTCGCCCTGGTGAATAGCGATGACAGGAACGGGGCGATCATGCTGCAGAACACGAAGGCGAGGAGCAAAACCTACTCGGTGCGGGGGATGGGCGATTTTAAGGCCCGGGTGTTCGAGAAGCATTTCGATGGGAGCGACGTTGAATTCAATGGAAAGGCACTGTCGGTACGTTTCGTGGGATTGTTTAACGTCTACAACTTGCTCGCGGTGTACGGTGCAGCGCTATTGCTGGGAATGGAAGAGGAGGAAGTATTGCGGGTTCTTACGCTGCTCACGCCGGTGGCGGGGCGGTTCGAAACCATCCGTTCGGCGAAAGGGGTTACCGCTATCGTGGACTACGCGCACACACCGGATGCCTTGACCAACGTGCTTGAGGCGATTCACGAGGTGCTTCAGGGTAAGGGGAAACTCCTTACCGTGGTGGGGTGCGGGGGTAATCGCGACCGCGCCAAGCGGCCGCTGATGGCCATCGAGGCGGTGCGGCTCAGTGATCGGGCGCTCTTCACTTCTGATAACCCGCGGTTTGAAGAGCCCGAGGCCATCTTGCAAGATATGCTGGACGGGTTGAGCGAAGAGCAGCAGGCTGGCGTGTTGACCATCGTGGATCGACGGGAGGCTATCAAGACGGCATGCATGTTGGCTAAGCCGGGCGACGTGGTACTGATCGCGGGTAAAGGGCATGAAGATTATCAAGAGGTGAAAGGGGTGAGGTACCCCTTCGATGACAGGGTGGAGGTAGAGAAGCTGTTCCACGCGTTGTGACATTAATCACCTTGGTATATTAATGGACAGGTATGTTTTACTATCTTTTTGAATACTTAGAAACACTTGATGTCCCCGGCGCGGGGATGTTCCAGTACGTGATGTTCCGCTCGGCCATGGCCGCCCTGTTCTCGTTGCTGATAGGAATTTTTGCCGGCAAGCGCATCATTAATATATTGCAGCGAAAGCAGGTGGGAGAAACCATCCGCAACCTCGACCTGGAGGGTCAGTACAGCAAACGGGGCACCCCTACCATGGGGGGCATCATCATTATCCTGGCCATCCTGATCTCAACCCTCTTTTTTGGCAAGCTGGAGAACATATATATCATCCTTATGCTGGTGAGCACGATCTGGTTGGGAACCCTTGGCTTTGCCGATGACTACATCAAAGTGTTTAAAAAAGATAAGGAGGGTCTGAAGGGGAAGTTCAAAGTGATTGCTCAGGTGGGCTTGGGCTTAATCGTGGGGGCGACCATCTTGTTTAGCCCCGAGATCGTGGTGCGGGAAAATACCGAGGTACGGGTCAATAACGTGATTGAAGAGGTGACTTATCAGACGGGTGACGTGAAAAGTACCACGACGACCATCCCGTTCGTGAAGAACAATAACTTCGATTATAAGTGGCTGGTCGGATGGATGGGAGATAACGCCGACATGGCGGCGGGGGTTGTTTTTATATTGATTGTGATTTTAATCGTGACCGCCGTGTCGAACAGCGCGAACCTGACCGATGGGCTGGATGGACTCGCGTCAGGCTCCTCGGCCGTCATCGGGGTGGCCTTAGGCGTGCTGGCTTACGTATCGGGGCGGGTTGACTTTGCTTCCTACCTGAATATCATGTACATCCCCGGGGGGGACGAGCTGACGGTCTTCGCGTCGGCGTTCGTGGGCGCGTGTGTCGGTTTCCTTTGGTACAACGCCTACCCGGCACAGGTGTTCATGGGCGACACGGGCAGCCTCACCTTGGGGGGTATTATCGGGGTGTTCGCGGTGTTAATCCGTAAGGAGCTACTGCTTCCTATCCTATGCGGTGTCTTTTTCGTGGAGGCATTGTCGGTCATTGCCCAAGTTACCTATTTCAAGTACACGAAGAGAAAATATGGCGAGGGGAAACGTATATTCAAGATGACGCCCCTGCACCATCACTACCAGAAGCCGGGCGATGGAAGCATCAATGCGATCGTGCAGAAACCAACGGCACCGCTAACGGAGCCCAAGATCGTGACCCGCTTTTGGCTGGTCGGCATGATATTGGTCGTTATCGCGTTAGCTACCCTTAAAATGAGGTAGGGGTTAAAACAGTAGCTGGCTGCCATTTATAATAAGTACAAACCGTAAAACTGCAAGTGTCTACCTTATATATAATGAGATAAGTAATCGGGTTATCCTTTACATGAGGCAGTAAGCATGTGATAAGTAAGCAGGAGGTGACTATATGAGTAACAGGAGGTTCGTGGTGTTGGGTGGCGGCGAGAGCGGAGTGGGTGCAGCTCTCCTCGCGAAGGAGAAAGGATTCGAGGTGTTCCTGTCGGATTTCGGCACGCTGCAGGACGAACATCGAGAGACGCTGCAACTGCACGGGATCGAGTTCGAGGAGGGAAGGCATACCGAGGCACTTATCCTTCAAGCCGGCGAGGTGGTGAAGAGTCCAGGGATTCCCGATTCGGCACCCATCGTTCGTGCAATTCGGGAGCAGGGCATACCGGTGATTTCCGAAATCGAGTTCGCAAGCCGCTATACCGATGCCAAGATTATCTGCGTGACCGGGAGCAACGGGAAGAGCACCACCGCCAGCCTGATTCACCATATTCTAAAATCGGCGGGCCTCAACGTGGCCTTGGCGGGCAACATCGGCAAGAGCTTCGCCCGCCTGGTGGCCGAGAGGGAGTTTGACTACTACGTGCTGGAGTTGAGTAGTTTTCAGTTGGAGGGTGTGTACGACTTCAAGGCGGATATAGCGGTTTTGCTCAATATCACGCCCGATCACCTAGACCGGTATGGGAATGACCTGCAACGCTATATTGACGCCAAGATGCGCATCATCCGTAATCAAGAGGTAGGTGATGCGTTGATATACTGGATAGATGACCCCATCCTGAACCGGGAGATCGAGCGGCTAAAGCCAAAAGCGTCCCGCTACCCGTTCCGGGGTATGAAACCGTTAGGAACAACTAACCTGCTCGGGGTAAACAACCTGCACGAGCCAAATAGGTCGCTCGATCTGAAAGTACCGCTCGCGGGGTACGTCAACGATGGAAAACTATGGATTGAAGTAAAAGAGGAGAGGTTTGATATGGAATTGGAACTACTGGCCCTGGAGGGCATGCATAACGTGTACAACTCGTTGGCATCAGGCATCGTGGCAAAGCTCATGGATATCACGGATGAGCAGCTACGGGCCTCATTGTCGGATTTCAAGGGTATCCCGCACCGACTGGAGAATGTGGCCACAGTGAGGGGTGTGCAGTACGTGAATGATTCAAAGGCCACCAACGTCAACTCCTGCTGGTACGCGTTGCAGAGTACCCGCTCCAAGACGGTGCTGATTCTTGGGGGGAAAGATAAGGGCAACGACTATTCGGAGATCGAGGAGTTGGTACGCACCAAGGTGCGTGCACTGATTTTCCTGGGGAAGGATAACAGCCGATTACACGCGTTCTTCGATGGAAAAGTAGACACGATCGTCGATACCGATTCGATGAAAGAGGCGGTGGATGCCGCTTACGAGTTGGCCCAAAAGGGAGATACAGTACTGCTGTCGCCCTGCTGCGCAAGCTTCGACCTGTTCAAGAATTACGAGGACCGGGGAGACCAGTTCAAGGAGCATGTTCGGCGACTGTAACTCCTCGCCTGAATGGCGGGATCAAGTAGAAATTGAACCATCACAAAGCAAATTAGGCGAAGGGAAACAAGGCATTCGACGGATCTACTTCCCAAGGGCAAACTAAAAACGACGAAAAGGGAAAAGTAACATGTTGCAAGATAACGATAAACAGAACGATGCATATCCACCTAACGATGGCTACCCCTTTCTGAGTGGTTTGGGTCAATCGCCTTTTGACCCGTACGAAAGGGTGAGTGAAATGCGTGAAGAGGTTTCCAAGGTGGGATCCTCACTGGCCGATTACACGCGTAAGGTATTCAAGGGCGATAAGGTCATCTGGACCATATTCATTATCCTGTGCGTTATCTCGCTCGTGGAGATATTCAGCGCGACCAGCACCATCGTCTACCGTCAACAGAACCAATGGGGTCCCATCCTTCGCCACACGATGTTCTTGATCGCCGGGGTGGGGATAATTCTGCTCATCCACAATATTCCCTACCGCTACTTTTCTTCGCTTATTTTCTTGCTTCTGGCCTCCATCGTGCTACTGATCATGACCTTTTTCGTCGGAGAAAGTGTGAACCAGGCCGATAGGTGGCTTACGTTCATGGGCATCACCTTTCAGCCCTCTGAGATAGCCAAAATATCGCTGATGGGAACCATCGCTTTCCTGTTAAGCAAGCAGAACGGCGAGAACGATGGGCTGCTCTTTAAATGGATGATCGGGTTGATGGTCTTGGTATGTGGCATCATCGCCATGGATAACCTGTCGACCGGCTTGTTGCTGTTCGGGGTCTGCTACCTGCTGATGTTTATCGGGAACGTGAAGATCGTGCGGTTGCTCAAGGTGGCGGGGGCGGGAATTGCCTTCGTGCTGCTCCTCGTGTTGTTACTGAACGTGATTCCCGAGAAGTGGGTCGAATCAGGTCCGCTGGACAGGCTGGGTACATGGCAAAGCCGCATCACCCATTTCGGGGATGCACGAGAGATGTCGGAAGAGGAGTACTATACCATTACCGATGATAACTATCAGGTAGCACATGCCAAGATCGCCATTGCCAACGGGGGGGTGTTTGGGGTCTTCCCAGGGAACAGCACCGAACGGGATTTCCTTCCGCAGGCCTACTCCGACTTTATCTACGCGATTATTATCGAGGAGATGGGGCTTATCGGGGGTGTATTCGTGCTGTTGCTATACGTGATTATCCTTATTCGATCGGGGATGATTGCCCGAAAGACCGAGAAGCTCTTTCCCAAGTACCTGGTGCTGGGATCGGCGTTGATGCTCTCCATACAGGCGTTTATTAACATGGCAGTTGCGGTCAACTTGATCCCGGTGACGGGCCAGCCCTTACCGTTGGTGAGTCGAGGGGGTACCTCCACCCTAATCACTTGTGCTTATTTCGGTTTAATCCTGAGCGCCGATCGGTTTGGTATCGGGAAAAAGAGCGAGGAGGAGGGCGATACGGCGCTCAGTGATGAGTTTCACGAGGCACATCGTGGAGAGGAACAGGAGGAGTGCTGGAAAGAGGGTTACGAGGAATATCGTGAGAGGGGAGACGGGGAGCCTTGGGACGAGGAGCGTTGGGACGGGGAACACGAGGAGCGCTGGGATCTGGGTCACGAGGAGCGCTGGGATCTGGGCCACGAGGAGCGTTGGGACGGGGACCAAGAGGAAGAGTGGAATCTGGCCCACGAGGAGTACCCAGATGATGATCACTAGGAAAAGGTGAGGTTTGAAATCATGAACCTGTAGTTTCGATTATCCCTGTTTATCGCCTACATTATCTTTGGCGTTAGGGTGGAGGAGAGGAAGTCTCGGATGTGAATATGCGCTATTCCTTCATAGCTGTTCTCGAATGAACGCTCACCCGAAACCACTACCTTGGTGTAGTTGTCGTTTATTTTAAGCAAGTTGCCAAATTCACGTGCCATTGTTTCCGGCCTGGAAAGTTCTACCGCCACTTGAACGTAAAGCGTTTCTCCCCCCCGGGTGCAGACAAAGTCGATCTCTTCGGTAGCCAACGTGCCTACCTTCACATCGTATCCGCAATATAGGAGGTGGTTGCATACCAGGTTTTCCAATCGTTTGCCACGGTCTTGTGGCTTGTATCCCGCGATCGCGTTTCGGATACCCATATTTTCGAAAAAAAACTTTTCACCTCGCTCAAACAGCCGTTTTCCCACGATGTCGTATCGTCCGATTTGGTGGACGACAAACGCTTCCGCTAACGAATTGGCATACTCCGATACTTGATTGGGAGATATATTTACCTTTTGACTCTTTAAGAAATCGCTAATGCTTTTCGAAGAGAAGAGGCTACCCACGTTGTTGGCTAAAAAGCGTATCAATTGCTCTAAAAAGGCGGTGTTCCGAATCCTCTTGCGTTCGATCACATCCCGTAAGACGATGGTAGAGTAGACGCTGCGAATGTACTCCATGATGATCGGCTCGTCCATGGGGAGATGGATTAAATAGGGCAGACCTCCAAAGCGCGTGTATTTTTCGAGTGATTCATCATTGTTGGAAAGGTGGTGAAAGTCAAGGAATTCAAGGTACGAGAGGCTATATATCCGAAACTCCACGTAACGACCTCCCAACTTGTTGGCCAAATCGCTTGAAAACATTTCGGAGTTGCTGCCCGTGATGTAGATGTCGTTGTTGTCGTTCAAGGCAAGCGAACGGATGGCAATGCTAAAATCATCGATTTCCTGTATCTCGTCCACAAATATGTAATTCCGTCTCTCGTTAACTAATCTTGCCGAGATGTAGTCGTGTAGCTCTTTGTACGAGGTTATATCAATAAACTCAATATCCTCTTTGTTGATGTAGATCACGTTTGCATGTTGTTCTTCCCTTTTAATCCGATCAATTAACTGGAAGAGGAGGTAGCTTTTGCCTACGCGACGATGACCTACCATTACCTTGACGATAGGAGTTCGCATGAAAGGGACTATTTTATCGATGTACGTCTGCCTTTGGTACAATATACTGGGTAATTTTGCCATAACGATATGAATTAAACTATAATTATAATTATAATAATACGATAAATACACGAATAATGTAAGTGTAATTACAATAACATGGCAAATATACGAATAATATAAATATGATTATAATAAATAAGTCCTTATTCTTTGTAAATTAGGAAGACAGCCGGTTTTTTGTGCATATTGGGTAGCTTCCCTTTCCACGCTTGAACGGTCCGGGTGACAAGGTACGCGTCGGGAAGCGAGAGGTTCATCGCGATGCATAGGCGCGTTTTTGGCTTGCACTGCCGCAGGATCTCTTCCGCCAGCTTCTGGTTGCGGTATGGCGTTTCAATAAATAGCTGTGTCTGATCGTCGCTATAGGCAAGCATTTCGAGCCGCTTTAGCTTTTTGGCCCGCTCGCCCGGGTCGATAGGGAGGTAACCATGAAAGGCGAAGCTTTGCCCGTTGAAGCCGGAACCCATCAGGGCCATTAGGAGGGAGGAGGGACCGACCAGCGGGATCACCTGGTATCCCTCCCGTTGCGCGATGGCCACCACGTCGGCACCGGGATCGGCCACGGCGGGGCAACCCGCCTCGGAGAGTACCCCCATGCTTTCGCCTGTAGTCAAGGGTTTTAGGAAGCTCGCGATTTGATGGGGATTGGTATGCTTGTTCAGCTCGAAGAAGGTGAGCCCATCGATATCGATGCTCGGGTCGCACCGCTTCAAAAAGCGGCGGGCCGTTCGCGTGTTCTCCACGATAAAGTACTTCAGTCGTGACGCCACCTCGATATTATAGGGTGGAATAACCTTGCTCACCGGGGTGTCGCCCAGCAAAGTTGGAATCAGGTATAACGCGGGTTTATCCATATTAAATCTGTTAGAGACCGAAATGAATCAAGTCGGACAGGGAGTCAATCCTAATTTTTCCAATGAACGACTGCACGAGGTTCACATCGGCCAACACGAAGAAGGTCACGGCGATGTAAACTAGGCCGTATATCCCCCCGGTGATGTGTGCCGAGTGGTTGATCCCTCCCGTCTGCTTTCGATCCAGCGCGAGCGATATCAGCAGGAAAATGATGCCGAAAAGGAACGCTGGAAGGTAGATCGGGATAAAAAGGATGCCCATAAAGTTCATTGGGTTGATCAGCATGTACGCGAAGATGATCGCGGAGACGGCCCCGGAGGCGCCTAAACCGAAGTAGGACGTGTTCTCCCGATGCTTGACGTAGGTAGGGAGAATGGAGACCAAGAGGGCGGAGAGGTAGAGCAGGATAAAGCAGAGGGAACCCGCGGTTTCGCCGAGGGTTGACCTGCATATCCGCTCGATGTCCATGCCGAAGAAGTATAGCGTGAACATGTTGAAGATGAGGTGGGCGTAATCGGCGTGCAGCACCCCGTAGCTGAACAGCCGGTACCACTCGCCTTGCTTTACCGACGGGGGGTGGAAGATGAGCCTCTCCGTCAGCGCGTGGTCTTTGAACGCCCGGATGGAGATGAGCACCGTTATGGCAATGATGATCGCGGTAATCATATGAATATTTCTTTCGTCAAGTTGGTGTGCGCATCATCGATGAACGCCACCTGATGAGTGATAATCAGATGGAGATCTTTGCTTAAGGGAAGCATGTTGCCCGGCAGCAGCCTTCCTATCGCACACGACAAAAGTACATGAAAAAACCGCTTTCTACAAACGCCTACGTTCAAAATTGGGAAAATCCTTGTACCTTTGTAGGTATAACAAACATGTTGGTTTAAACGTGTAGACGATGAGACTGCCTCTTGACTTTATCGGGTCAATGGAGACCTACCTGGGTGATGAGATTCGACCTTTTTTGGTTGCCCTAGAAGGTGAACCGGTAGTGAGCATCCGTCTGAACCCCGTTAAGACGAATCCTGATGCCAAGTTCCTTGTTCCGACCGAACCGGTGCCCTGGTCGCGGTGGGGGCATTACTTGGACGAGCGCATCCCCTTCACGTTTGACCCCCTGCTTCACGCGGGAGTTTACTATGTGCAGGAGGCCTCCTCCATGTTCGTGGAGCACGTGGTCAGGGAACTGCTCACCGAGCCTATGGTCTGCCTCGACCTGTGCGCCGCCCCGGGTGGCAAGTCGCTTGCCCTGTTGTCGGCCCTGCCGGCCGGTAGCCTCCTAGTGGCCAACGAGGTGCTTCGGCAGCGGGCGAACGTGTTGGCCGAAACGTTGATCAAGCAGGGTCATCCCCACGTGATGGTCACCAACAACAGTGCCGCCGATTTCGGTCGATTGTCTCATACTTTCGACCTGGTACTGGTGGATGCTCCCTGTTCGGGTGAAGGGATGTTTCGAAAAGATGAGATGGCCGTGGCGGAGTGGTCGCACGATAACGTGTCTCGGTGTGGCGAGCGGCAAAAAAGCATCTTGAACGATGTCTGGCCGGCACTTAAGCCGGGGGGGTTCCTATTGTACAGCACCTGCACCTTTAACGTGATTGAAAACGAGCGGGTGGTGCTTGAGCTGGCACGTACGACCGGTGCCCGGTTCATCCAAGTGGAAACCGAGGCAGGGTGGGGCGTCGCCCCGTCGTTTGACGAGCGAACACCCGGTTACCGCTTTTTCCCCCATCGATCCAGGGGGGAGGGGCTCTCCCTTTTCATCTTGCAGAAGCCTGGGGGAGAACTGCAGCTCAGAGAAGAGCAACAGTATGGGGAGGTGTTGTCTTCCGTTAGAGAGTCGTCTTCTGCAGGGAGCCTTCCCAACGTGGGTGATGGTGAGCTAGGTATAATGTGCGGACATCGTAGGGACGGCAAGAGAAGGTATGACATGGGAAACGACGTGATGGGGAGTGGTATTGCAGGGAGAAGAATTTCAGGAAAGAGTTACCAAAAGAAAGACAACAAGGGGCAATCTTGTTTTTTGAAAGAACCGTCGGCCTTTAGCCCGTTCCTTCGATATCCCGATGCATTTCGTTTTTTACAATGTGGAGACCGGGTGTTCGCGCTGCCCGCTGAGCATGCCGAAACAATGGCCGACTTGGCAGAAAGGTTGAAGGTGGTAACCATGGGTATCGAAATCCCGTCGCATGCTTTGGCATTGAGTAGGGAGCTACATCCCGAGGCCTTCCCCCGGGTTCCTGTGACCTACCCCCAGGCGATCGCTTACCTCCGGAAGGAGGCAATCGTGCTTCCTACCGCACCCAAGGGTATACTGCTGTTAACGTACGAGGGTGAGCCGATTGGCTTCGCGAAGAACGTGGGCAACCGGGCGAACAACCTGTACCCCGCCGCGTGGCGGATACGTAGCAGCTACCTGCCGGAACAGGTCCCACGAGTGATTGATCTTCGTTCCTAAAGTCCTATATACTTTGTTTTTTTATTTTACGGTTTCCCAAGCTGTTCGTTAAAAAGGTTTCTCTAATTTTCGCTTTCTAACTTTTATCCATTTAAACCTATGCTTCCTATTCAATCCCGACAATCGCTCACCTACCTGTTCGTCAGCCTGGCGCTGCTGGTGGCGCTGTTGTCATTGCTTTTGTCGAATCGTTTGGTGAGCGATTTGGCGGTGGAGGAAAGAGAAAAGATGGAGGTGTGGGCGCTGGCTACCGAAACCTTGGTGTCAGAATCGATGGCAGAAGATGGCGACATGGATATGTCGTTGGTGCTTCGTGTGCTGGAAGGGAACACGACCATCCCCTTGATCCTGTATGACAAAACGAGCGGGGAGGTGGTGTCGTCGCGCAACTTAAAAGTTCCCGAAAAGGATGCAGAAGCATTTTTGATGCGGGAGATGATGCGGTTCGAGCGTAAGCACCGCCCCATCGAACTGCAGGAGATGAACCAGCTGCTCTACTATGATGACTCCTTTTTGCTCAAGAAGTTGCAGCTATTCCCTTACCTTCAGTTGCTGGTTATTACCTTATTTGTTGCCCTCGCGTTTCTCGCGCTCAACCGCTCCCGCCGTGCGGAGCAGAACCGAGTCTGGGTGGGACTTTCGAAAGAGACGGCCCATCAGCTAGGTACGCCTATCTCTTCGCTGATGGCGTGGCTGGAGTACCTGAAGCTAAAGGAGGTGGACCCGGTATTGCTGTCTGAAATCGATAAGGATGTGGAGCGGCTGCAGATAATCGCGGAGCGTTTCTCGAAAGTTGGTTCCACCTCGGGGTTGGCTCAAGCTGACTTGAGGGAAGCACTTCGGAACGCGATAAGCTACATGGAGCAACGGGTCTCCAAAGAGGTGACCTTTGAACTGGAGTTGCCCTCGGAACCGATGGTGGTCAACCTGAACGGGTCGCTTTTTGATTGGGTTATCGAAAACCTTACTAAAAACGGGGTGGACGCCATGCAGGGACAGGGAGTTATTATTTACACGATCTTGGAAAAGGGACGGTTTGTTTTTTTAGATGTTACTGATACCGGGAAAGGATTATCGAAATCGCAGTTCAAGGCGATTTTTCTGCCTGGCTACACCACTAAGGAGAGAGGGTGGGGTCTGGGGCTCTCGCTCGTGAAGCGGATCGTGGAAGAGAACCACGGCGGCAAAATCTTCGTGAGACGGTCGGAACCGGGTAAAGGAACCACGTTCCGGATCCGGTTACCCAAAAACTGAGGTGTACAAGTAGCTTAGCCGCCCGGTCGCTCTGTCATTTGGCGGTTCGCTTGTCCAGTTGCTCGGTTGTACGACTGCTCAGCCACTCAGCCATTGAGAGGCTTACTTGCCCAGCCATTTGCTTGGCCGTTCACCAGTTTTACCTGCACGTTTTTGGCTTTCGCGTACTTTTGCAGGAGCTCCGTCGCGTACTCCGCGGCCTCTATCAGTCCATCCTTGCCCGAGTAGCCGTTGATAAGCATCAACAGGCGGGTGGTCTGGGCAGTAATTTTAGTGCGCTCTTCGTCGCTCGTGGGGGTGCCGATACCCCCCACCGCGTCGCGGTAGACCGGTAGTCCCTCGATGTTGAGGAGGCCCCGACCGATTGCCTCGAACCGCTCGCCCGCCTTGCCCACGCCAAGGGTTAAGTCACCCTGGATGGTGTCATCATCAAATCCGCCGATGGAGTAACCGGTTTTCAAGGAGAGCAGGTTAATCAAGTCCACCAGGGTGCCTATCTGGTAGAGCGGTTGCCCCTTGAGGATGCGCCTGCACAATGCCTCGCCAGCCGGTCGGTACCGGTTGGGATCTTTACCCAACATTTTGTACACTTGTCGCGTCGCGTGGATGGGCGGCCGTTTTTTAATCTTTTCCATCGTGTAGCTATTGGTGAAGCGCGTGGTAAACGCGTTGATCTCCTCCCATAGTTCGGCACTGTAGGGGGAGTTAGTCACTTCACAGCCAACCGCGGCCACGTGTAGAACCGGGCACGCTTGTTTTATCTTTTCGCTAAGTGCAATGTTCCGTAGTTCCATATTCTGCAAAAATAGTCAAAAAACGGGGAATAAATTTGTGAAAGTCTCATGCAATCCCTATATTTGCGTGGATTTTTGTTTTCATATGGCCGAGGAACATGATAAACTGCTTGTCGATTTGGAAGTGCGTGTGAAGCAAGTGATGTTTCTATGCGACTCCCTGAAAGATGAGAATGACCGGCTACAATCGGAGATTCTATCGAAGCAGCAACAGGTTGATGCGGCGGTGAGCGACTTGCGCCAGTTGAAAGCGAAATATGATGGTTTAAAGACTGCCAGAACCATCACGGCGGCATCGGTCGACGTGGAGGTGGCCAGGGATAAACTATCGAAATTGGTGCGGGAAGTAGACAAATGCATAAATTTATTAACGTGAAGGTTTAGGAATTTATGTGATGGGCGACGAGAAATTTTTATTGACGTTAGAGGTTGCTGATCGGAGATATCCGCTAAAGATCAAGAGGTCAGAAGAGCAGGCCTTTCGAGAAGCCGCCAAGAGAATAAACATAAAGATCAACCAATACCGGGTTGCATTTGGGGGGGCTAGCTCACCCTTAACGACACAGGACTTTTTGGCCATGACGGCCATTCAGGCAGTGGCAGAGAATTTTACTCTGGGAGATAAGAATAACACGAAACCCTTCGAAGATAAGATCGATTCATTAATCAGTGAGTTGGATGATTATCTAAAGAGATAGCGCATTGGTAACCTAAGCGTGGCTCTTAACTTGACCGCACCTTTTGTTTGCATGGAAAGTGATGCAGGCAATCGGGTGCGATTTTTTTTGGAATCAAGGGTAATATCCTCCCCCGGGTATAACGCGTATCGGAGTGCGGTTCGCCGCCGGGAGAGGATAAAAAACCATTTTAATTTAATAATACGCGATATGGAAATAGTGATAGGAATTATCGGTTTGATCGTCGGTGCAGCGATTGCATGGTACGTGACCGGTAAGATGGCCAATTCCCGCGCCCAGAATATTTTGAGCGATGCGGAGAAGGATGCGGAAGTGATAAAAAAGAAGATTTTGCTGGAGGCGAAGGAGGATGCTTTGGCCATGAAGACCGAAGCGGAAAAGCAGGCCAACGCGCGAGCCGCGAAGCTTCAAAACAACGAGAACAGGCTGAAGCAGCGAGAGATGACCCTTAACCAGCGGCAAGAGGAGCTGAACAAAAAGAATGCTGAAGTGGAGGAGGTACGGGCCAACTTGGTGAGTCAGCAAGAGTTCCTGGATAAGAAGGGAGCAGAGCTGGAGCGGGTGCACCGGCAGTCTGTCGAGAGGCTGGAAACCATCTCCGGGCTTTCGGCAGAAGAGGCGAAAGAGCGTCTCGTGGAGTCATTAAAGGAGGAGGCCAAGGTCGATGCCCAGTCGTACGTTAACGATATCATGGAAGATGCCCGGCTCTCTGCGAATAAGGAGGCGAAGCGGATTGTCGTTCAAGCGATTCAGCGGGTGGCGACAGAGACTTCCATCGAAAATGCGGTCACGGTGTTTCACATCGATTCCGACGAGGTGAAGGGACGTATCATTGGCCGTGAGGGACGCAACATTAGGGCGTTGGAGGCAGCCACGGGTGTGGAGATCGTCGTTGACGACACCCCGGAGGCTATTGTTTTATCGGGATTCGATCCGGTACGACGCGAAACAGCCCGCCTCTCGCTTCATCAGCTGGTGGCTGATGGCCGCATACACCCTGCCCGCATTGAGGAGGTGGTGTCGAAGGTGAAGACTCAGATAGAGGAGGAGATCGTGGAGACTGGAAAACGAACCATGATCGACCTGGGGATTCATGGCCTGCACCCGGAGTTGATCCGGATGGTGGGGAAGATGAAGTACCGCTCTTCGTATGGGCAGAACCTGCTGCAGCACTCCCGTGAGACGGCCAACCTGTGCGCGATCATGGCCGCGGAGCTGGGATTGAACCCCAAGAGGGCGAAACGCGCCGGTCTGCTACACGATATCGGTAAGGTGCCAGACGACGAGCCGGAATTGCCGCACGCGATTCTGGGGATGAAACTGGCAGAGAAGTACAAGGAGAAGCCGGATATCTGCAACGCTATCGGTGCACACCACGATGAGGTGGAGATGACCACCCTTCTGGCACCTATCGTGCAGGTGTGCGACGCCATCTCGGGCGCCCGCCCGGGGGCACGGCGTGAGATCGTGGAGGCGTACATCAAGCGGTTGAACGACTTGGAGCAGCTAGCGCTCTCTTATCCCGGCGTGGTGAAGACCTACGCGATACAGGCGGGTCGTGAGCTCCGCGTGATCGTGGGTGCCGACAAGATTGACGATAAGGATACCGAGAAACTTTCGGCTGAAATCGCCCGGGAGATACAGACCGAGATGACCTATCCCGGTCAGGTGAAGATCACGGTGATTCGCGAAACGCGTGCCGTGAGTTACGCGAAATAATAAGAAGTAACTATAAACCATCGACCCCGCTTGTTAGTTGTGATCAGGCGGGGTCGATAAGTTTTGTACAGTTATTACTGTTAGGCTGTAAGCCAATGAAAGGGCCGTGAACCGTTACACTACTTGGTTCGCGGTTCTTATTTCTCCGGCTCTTTTTTTACCGGTGCTTTTTTTGGCTGTTCCTTTTTCACCGGTGCTTTTTTCGTCGACTTCTCGACCAGCTGCTCCTCGTTGCTGCTTAACACCGTTTTTAGCTTTGTCTGCAGCTTCTTGATCTCCATCTCCTGATTGTGGATGGTAGTCAGCAACGCGTTGAGCTCCTCGTTGCCAACCGTGTCAGGATACTGTGCTTTTACCCGGACGATAAAGTCGCTCAGCACGTTCATGTAGTTATTGAACGCATCGTAAGGTGACATGTAGGGGCTAAACTGGCTTTCGCCGCTCCCGAAATGCTTGGTAGACATGTAATGGAAGTGGTCGCTGGTCTGCAAGTAGATCCAATCTTGCTTGAGCCGCCTATCGGTGCAGAGGCGCACCCGCTCACCCACTTCGTAGAGGGCGTTTAGCGCGCTTTTTTGCAGTTCGTTGCCTAACCACGCGCTCACGTCACGTTCTTCATCAGCCCATGAGATGGTATTCGGCACGCTCAGCGTACCAATCGGCTTCAGCTTGTCCAGCGCCTCTGAGGGGGTGACAAACCCGATTCCCTTTTCTTCCGCGAACCTGGGCAGTGCCTTCATGAACTCGAAGATACCGCTGTGGGCCGGCTGCAGGTTACCAAACGTCTCGTAATTCATAAAGAGGTTAATCACCTGCTCCTCCTTTGGGGTGGCCGCGATCCAGGCAATGTACTTGTCAGCGGTGAGGGGGTACTCGCTCCAGCCGTAGTTCGAAAAACGGTAGGCGATGTCGTCGCTAAAGCGGCTGTTCTTGAGCAGCAACTTTAGTTTCGGGGTATTCTCTGCCTGGTAAACGTAGTTGGGGCTTTTCCACCCGAGGACGTGCTTGGCTCCCTCGGTAATCATCTTGGTGAACCCCATATCGAACACGGTCTCGGCAATGTCGTCGGAGTAGATAAGCTCCGTGTTGCGGAACACGGTTGGTTTTTGACCAAACAGCATCTCGATGCGACTGGCGTGATGTTTGACCTGTGCTTGGAACTCCTCCGGATCGAAAAGGCTGGCCAGCGAGTGAGCGTAGGTCTCTGCCAGGAACTCAACCTGCCCGGTTTTGCTCAATTCCCGGAACCCGTCGATTATCTCGGGGGTGTAAATTTCCATCTGTTCCAGCGCTACTCCCGATATGGAGAACGCCACCTTGAACTTCCCTTTATACTGATTGATTAGGTCGAGCAACATCCGGTTAGCCGGTATGAAGGAGCGGGCGGCTATCTGTTGCAAAATCTCCTCGTTGGCAAAATCATCGTAGTAGTAGTGATCATTGCCAATATTGAAAAAACGGTACCTTTTTAGTCGAAAGGGTTGGTGCACTTGAAAGTAAAAGCAAATATTCTTCATACGATTTATTATTTGTATCTGTCATGAAACGAGACTGTCATATATCTTCCGGATCTTGAGACCGGCATCTTCCCACTTGATGTTGTCCACCTCCCGTTTGCCCTCCACCTTCAGGTGTTCGGCCATGGCGGGGTAGGTGCATATGGAGTAGATGGCATCGGCCATCGAATCCACGTCCCAGTAGTCGGTTTTTATCACGTTGGTCAGGATCTCCGAGCAGCCCGACTGGTAGGAGATGATGCTTGGCACGTTGCATTGCATCGCTTCGAGGGGCGAGATGCCGAAGGGTTCCGACACCGAGGGCATGACGTAGACATCGCTCGACTTGAGCAACTCGTACACCTGTTTTCCGCGTAGGAAGCCGGTGAAGTGGAACTTATGCGCGATGCCACGATCGGCCACCAGCGCGATCATCTCATCCATCATATCGCCGCTGCCTGCCATCACGAACCGGATATGGTCGGTTTTCTGAATCACCTGCGTCGCCGCGTCCACGAAGAACTCGGGTCCCTTTTGCATGGTGATGCGTCCCAAGAAGGTGACCACTTTCTCGGGCACTCCCGAGATGCGCTCGATCGCTTCGATATCTGGGCTGAGCGGCTCTACCGCGTTGTGCACGGCGGTCACTTTCCAGTGCGGTTGATGGTAGTTCTCAATCACGATACGCCGCGTGTGCTCGCTTACGCAGATGATGTGGTCGCAGTTGTCCATCCCGTTTTTTTCGATTCCGTACACGGTGGGATTCGGTTTCCCCCGGCTACGGTCGAACTCGGTGGCGTGCACGTGGATGACTACCGGCTTACCCGATACACTCTTCGCGTGAAGCCCGGCGGGGTACGTTAGCCAGTCGTGCGCGTGAATCACGTCGAAGTCGTACGCGCGTGCGATTACCCCTGCCACGATGGAGTAGTTGTTGGTCTCCTCCAGTATGTTCTGCGGGTATCTACCCGAGAACTCGATACACCCCATGTCGTTGGTGTGCATGTAGTTGAAGTCGGCGTAGATGTTGTCCCTCAGGCGGTAGTACTCGTTGGGGTCCATGTACTTCTCGAACCTCGACTTCACCGTTTCCGGTGCCACGTCGCGCCAGACGATGGGAGTGTTGTTGGCCCCGATGATCTTCATGAAACTCTGGTCTTCGTCACCCGAGGGTTTTGGAATCACGAAAATGAGTTCCAGGTCTTCCTGTTTGGCCATGCCTTTCGTCATTCCGTAACTCGCGGTTCCCAGTCCTCCCAGGATATGTGGCGGGAATTCCCAACCAAACATTAGTGCTCTCATGCGTTCGTAATTAAATGATGATCCAATTTTTCTTTATAGGGCTTCATAATCTTCTTCGCCCTTAGTAACTCGCCCACGCTCATGGCAAACGAGTAAGCACCGTGCGCGATGAAAGGCGGGTTGGGGTCGTAGAACTCAGAGATGGTTCCAATGCAATCGTTCTGCATCTGCCCCTCCATCTCCACCATGATCCGGTCGGTTAGGGATAACCCACTCATTTGAAATACGTTCAAGTACGCTTCAATATAGGCTCCCAGTAGCCAGGGGAAAGCCATCCCATTGAAGTAGGCCACTTTTTTCTCCTGCTCGTTACCGGCGTACCGGGGGTGAAACTTGTCGCTTTTCGGGGTCACGGTACGAATCCCGCGGGGTGTAAACAGTTCCTTGGTGACAAAGTCGAGAACCGCTTTTTTCTGGCTCCTCTCCAGCGGGGAGTAGGGGAGCGATACGGCGAAAATCATGTTGGGCCGTACGTCCGGGTCTTTAAAGGTACCATCCACGTAATCGTAGAGGTATCCCGCCTCGTTCAGGAAGATTTCCTTGAAGGAGTTACCAACGAGCCGTGCTCGTTTTTCAAACTCTTCGGCCAGCTTCTCCTCGCCCGCTTCGGTGGCCACCTCTTGAGCGAACTTGAGCGCGTTATACCACAGCGCGTTAAATTCCACCAGGTACCCTGTCCTCGGGTTGACCGGTTTGTCGTCTATCGTGGCGTTCATCCAGCTGACCGCCACGTCGCGCCCGTATGTCAATAGCAGCCCGTTGTCACTATCTACCACCAGGTTGGGGTGTTTGCCCCCGGTGATATACTCGATCACCTCGTACAAGAAGGTGGGGTATTTTTCGTTGAACTCCTCTTTCCGTTCTTTCCAATACTGTTGGAGTGCCCATATTACCCATAGCAGCACATCGGGGTCTTCTACCTGCTTAAGGTAACCCTTAGAGGGTTTATCGGCCATGAAGTCATGCAGGTGGGGGATGGCGCTGTCCATGATCCGCTCAAAATCGTTTGGCTTGTCCACCGCGATTGTACATCCCGGCAGGGCGATGAACTGGTCGCGTGCACGCACCTTGAACCACGGGTACCCAGCCAGGAGGTAGCATTCATCCTGGGTGGGAATATAGTAAAACTGGTGGCTCGAGTTCTTCAAGCAGTTGTAGAAACTGGAGCGGGGTGTCCGCTTTTCTATCTCGAAATTAAACTCATCGGCAAGGGTTGAGGTATCTACCAGGATGTCTCCGGCAGAGAAGAGTATCTCTTCACCTTTTTCGATGGGCATCTCGAAGTAGCCCGGCACGTAGAGATCCTCGGTGTAGGTGTCGCCCCGCTGGAGGTCTTGCAGGTATTCGATGTTGCGATACCAGTCGGGGTAGTAGACGAACTCTGGCTTCTTGTTGAACTGCATGAACAGCTCTGGGTAGCCGAAGTACATGCAGGTGCTGATGCCATTCTCCACCTCGCGGTAGGATCTGTCTACCTGATCGTTTTCCTGGGTCAGTTGCGACGATTGGCGGAAGGCGAGGAACGGCTTGAAGCGGATGGTCGTGGGTGAATGCGCGTCCATCAGGATATACCGTATCATCAGCCGGTTCTCCTTGGAGGAGAACATGATCTCTTTCGATAAGATCACGCCACCTACCCGGTAGATGGTTTTCGGCACGCTGTCGCAGTTAAACTCGCGGATATATTTATGTCCTTTAGGGCTATATTCACCTCCCGAGTAGCGATGGATGCCAAGGTTAAACTCCGCCCCCCGTTGAATTACCGTTTCGTCGAACGAGGAGAGGATAACGTGGTTCTCTTCATCTAGGTACGGCACGGGCATCACCAAGAGGCCTTGGTACTTGGTGGTGTTGCAGCCCGATATGGAAGTGTTTTGGTACGCTCCCTTACGGTTGGTCCTAAGTACGTTCCGATATAAGGAGTACTCGAGGTTTATCATTTGGTCTTTGTCGAATTTCAGATAGTTCATCGCCGGGAAAATTAGAAGGGTTGGTTTCTGATAGAATACTTGCGAAAGATAATCAATAAAAGTTACTTCACAAACAAAATAATGGTTTTAATTAATGTGGTGGCTGCTTCGGAACCAGACTGTGTTGATTTTCAACTCTTCTCATCGTTTTTTTAAAGCCCTGCATTTTAAGCCCTTAATCGGTTTGCTTCACCGTCTTACCCCATCGTTCACCCGCGTAATGTTGCTTCCTCGGTTTGTCGTAGTCTCTTCATGACCTCGTTATCCCATTTCCCAAAAGCATACGACCGCTTTCATGTGGAATTTTGCTGCAGCCAAAAAATTTGTTTGTATTTTCGCGATAGGTGGGTATTTGAATGGAATAGAAAGAAGCTTGCAATGGATAGCAATGGCATGAACCCTCCTTTGGGACCACTTTTTGAAAAGAAGCGTGCGTGGCTGGCGTTTTTGCCCTCTTTCGTTTGGGTGTCGTTGACCTGGGTTGCATTCGCGGTGGATCAAACCGGTGTTCTCGGTGGGAGTCTATTGCAGTGGGGCATTATGCCGCGGGAGTTGAGCGGGTTAAAGGGCATTTTGTTCTCCCCCTTTATTCACTCGTCGCTCTCTCACGTCTGGTCCAACACCCTTCCCCTCCTGATCCTTACCTGGTTTCTCTTCTACTTTTACAGCAAGATCGCGTTTCGCGCATTCCTGTACATGTGGCTTATGAGCGGTTTGCTTACCTGGGGCATTGGCCGTGGCGTGTATCACGTGGGCGCGAGCGGGTTGGTCTTCGCGCTGTTGTTCTTCCTCTTTTTTAGCGGTTTACTTCGCAAGTACATCCCGCTGGTAGCCGTTTCGCTGGTGGTCGCCTTTATCTATGGAAGCACCATATGGAGCATCTTCCCGTTCACCGAGTGGATCGATTCAACCATCTCCTGGGAGGGGCATCTCTCCGGCGCTATCAGCGGCTTCCTCCTCGCGATTATTTATCGCGATCAGGGGCCGCAAAAACCGCTTCCTTTCTGGGAAGAGGAAGCGGTTGATGCTGATAATGAGATTGTTGCTAATATGGATGCGGATGCTAATGGCGATACCGATATCGATAGCTTGATCGGCGATAAACGCCCAACCGATGATGATGCACCACTTCTTGAGGAGCCAAGGCAACGTTAGCTATCCTTTTGCTTTCTCGATTACTTATTCGCAGTTAACTTCGCGAACAGGTCCCTGAAAATGGCATCCCTATTTAATGAGGTGGCCATTCTGATAAAATGGCGTGCACTATCTTTGCTGTAAGTCACCTGATCGGTGAGTATTGGGCTATGTACCAAGTCTGTTGGCACCCATGCGGGGTTGACCAACCAGGCGATGGCCACCACGTCCCATATCTCTTTTGACCAGGCATCCAGGTTTTGCGCGTTATACCCGGCCACGATCTCATACAGGTAATTGGATAAGGGGTTTTTGCCTTTCAGATAATGTTCGAGCTCGGGTAGGGTAGTATGAAAATGCGATACGACTGGGCGGCAGGGTGTTATCACCAATGGGACACCGGAATTCAGTACCACTTGTGCGGCTAGCACGTCCTGCATCAGATTGAACTCCCTCTGCGTATGCCAATCAAGCCCATTACCCCCTAACCAGACCACCACGATATTGTTGATGATGCTTGGCTCGATAAGGATGGCCGACGCGATATTGGTAATGCATCCGATGGTAACCACGTAGAGCGGGTCTTCAGGTGAGCTGGCTAACGCCTTAGACACAAGGTCAAGGGCCGCCTCACTCCGAATGGGCTGCTTGATGTCTTGCAGGTAACCGGTCGATCCTCTATAGACGAATCCTTCGGAAGGGACGTTCATGAACTCCAGCAGGCGGAGGATCTCCTGGTAACTTTTCTCCATCCCGTCGGCGGGACTTTCGGAGCGGGAGTTGTGGAATGGCGCCGCGTAAACAGCTTCCACCTTCAATTTTTCAGGCGACAGCAGCGCGTAGGCTAACGCGAACTGATCGTCCACCTCGTTGTAGGTGTCGGTATCCAGTACCATCCGAATTTTCCCGCTTGGTGGATTCAAGCGGCTGATCCGGTCTGCCTCGTTGATGCGGGGAAAGTCTTGACAAAAGGAGGTCATTTGAAGCGAAAATAAAATTAAAACTAAGATGCTCTTTTTCATGCGATTATTGTGATCTTTAATTACCTGAACTTGATTTCGTCTAACTGTGCGGCTTCCATATTGTTTAATGAGGTACCCCATATAATGATTTCAGATGCGTAAGCGTTATTTCGGTCATTCCAGCTATTGTCATCTTTGAATAAAAGAAGTTCGGGGCGAAGTGCATACATACCATCAACCCAACTTGCATTCGTGCTAATTGTTTTGACTAAATTGCCATCGAGATATATTTTCACGAATTCATCCAGTTTTATTGAATACATAACCCTATGCCATTCATTGAGTTTCATGTTTGCACTTGCTGAATTCCAATATCCATTGACACTAATTTCACCGTAGGGACTGATAAAAAGCTCACCATTATTGTTAGCGCTATTTATATCTGCAATACTAAACCATCTGAATGATGTTAGTTTTAAGTTCATTGACAATGTATATTCATTGACATAAGTTTTGCCTGGATTTGGACTAATACCGTGCTGGCACTTCAGATATGACAGTTCGGGTATAAAAACGGCTTTGTCCTCTGGAGTAGGGCCATCTGCTGGTGTTATTTTTATACCGGATGATACTTCAATCAGTGGCTTTCCTATTTCCGCTTTAAATAAATCATTGATGTCATCAAATAACCACATTCCACTAGGTGGAATTTCGCGATAAACTATTAAAGCGCGTGTTTGAGTACTGGTCGAATAAGCTGTTGTTGGAACAATCGTCCAATAACATCTGGCACTTCCATCTGCCACTATTTTTTTAATCTCGGATACATCCAAATTGAATGACGAAATATTTCCCAAGTCAAGTTCAAGGGTTTTGTCTGTTGGAAAGCTTGCATTTGTCGATATTTTCAAAGTGTAAGAATCTATATTCTCAACCTTTGTCCATGAGAAAGAGCATGTTTGAGACTCTTTCGCATCATTTAGGTCTATTACTTGTGATGCAGTCGGTGTTTTAAGAAATATAACATCAGAGGCAGATTCTGAGATATTCAAATTAATGATGGATGGCCAGCTAATGGTGTCGAGGATAGAAATGCCATTTTTTTTGGGCCTGATTTTTAACGTTAACTCCACGGGTATCGTGTTGCCTTTTCTAACGTTTTCAACGAAAAAGCTTGGTAGATCTCCTGTTCCAGTACCTGTTTGTGTAACATTATCATTGTCTTTATAACTATATGAATATGCATAACAATCGAATAAAACCCCGGATAATTTACTATTCCATTCGATAAGAGCGGTGGAACTTGATTCTGTTATTAATGGCGATAATAGTTCCATCTGATTGAGATCGTGTGAAGTGTAAGGGATAAGTGAAATTTCTTGGGGAATCGATCGGTTGCCGTATTCATCTTCAGTATAAACTTTGAATGTGTACTCTTCCGGTTCCGTGAGTCCAGTAATATTTACCCATGAACAGACACTATCAATAATCATGGGACTATCAAAGAAGGAACACTCGATTACTGTTTTCTTTGCTTTTTGAAGCTTCATTTTTGAAGGTGGAATTCTTCCTTTCGTTGATAAATCTATTTCAACACGTTCAAAACCAATTTTTCCGGTAATAGTGTCAAAACTGGCTGGATACACTGTTTCCTCTGTGGCAAATTCCCTCAAAGAATCATACATGTCAGTACATGAGAAACCAGAGAGCAAGAAAACAACAGCTGTAATCCATAAAAGGTATATTTTTTGCTCTTTCATTTTATTGAGATTTTCAATGAACATTTGCTTTTTTACCGTAAAGGGTGATCTCAGAGAGTACGAGGGGAGAATAGGAGAAACCGGTGAGGGCTTCATACCTAAACCATCGCGTGGGTTTTGTAAATGCCGGAACTTCCGGATACATCAGTGCCATATCGCCTGCATAACCTAATCTGGCAATTTCCAATTCACTTAATCCGGTTGGCACCTCGATTGTATGTTGTGAAATGAATTCCCATTCGTTCGTTTCTTCATTTAAATAATACATATTGTATTGGTTTACATTGTCCTCTAAATAGTAGTTCCCTCTTTCGTGGGGCTTAAAAGCAACCGCGTTAAGATCGTGACGCTGATTGGTCACGATTCGGCTTAACTCATAATAATCTCCAAGATCAATCAGGAAGTTCCAGGGTGCATTTCCATCTTCCGCTTTACCGGTACGACCCCTTCCCGCGGTATGCATGATGTTAAAAATTTCACCTCTTGAAAGAATCCCATCGATGACATTTAGCGATCTGCATTCATAACCATTGCCAAAACACATGGGTATTCCTGCTATTGAATCATTGGTGTTGGGTATTCTCCAAAACTCCTTTGATAGGACTTCATCGCTCATAACCTTGATTTGTCCCATTTCAATGCTTTGGGATCTATTGCCATAGGTGTCTCCTATCCGAACCTTTACATGTAAAGTTTCGCCATCTGAAAGGACAACGTCGTCTATAATTTCTCTATTAACAGCCTTATTTGAAGTTAGTACCCAAGTCAAATCGCGGGTTTGTCCAGGTTTGCTAAAGCTCATATCTACGTAGATGTTTACAGTTTGTTCCAAAATATTGTCCCATTGAACAATAAATGAGTTAAATCCTGCCAATACCTCAATAGATTTCGCCACATTCAGTAAAGCCGATTCCGATGCTCTTACGGTTACGGGTACCGAAACAGATCGATTGCCGGCCCTATCAACAGCGTATAATTGAACAACATGTTCAAGGGTGTCCGCAATTCCCATTACATCAAGTGAGTCTGTGAAGTATGATGCGGAAAAAATGCTTTTTCTCCCGCTGTTATTGATATATTCAGCATTAACGCTAAGAACATCTTTGTCTTTGGGTGGATTGTAGAAAATTCTGGCACCCCCTATGAGTGGCTTGTACGACAGATATTCCGGAGCTCCAGGTGCTTCGTTATCATCTGCACTAATTTCAAACCGTTGTTCTTCACCGCATGCATTAAGTCCTGCCATAAACATAATGCATAAAAATATGTATATAACCCTCATCATATTTGTTTTTGTAAATGTTGCTTAAATCATGAAATATTCACCATCCTGGGTTTTGAACTAAATTGTCATTGATTGTTAGTTCATGTAGGCCAATAGGCCACAAGTAGTTTTTCTTGAAAAACTTGTTTTGTTGGTAAATAGTCCTTACGAAGAATGACTCTGCATCGGTCCCTGTGTTATTCCAACCCACATTAGGCTTGCTAAACTCAGTGACGGCATTTTTGTATCGTACTACATCCCAATAACGATGTCCTTCAAAAGCCAATTCATTGTCTCGTTCTCGAAGAATTATCTCCAACATCCCCTCCTTGGTCGTGTGTTTGTTAACGGTTTTTACCCGTTCTGGATCTGACCACACCACCTCTACATCTGGAATTCCTGCCCTGCGTCTTACTTTATTAATGGCATCGTACACCTCTTGTGTTGGAGCATCTATGTATTGCGTCAATGCTTCTGCTTTCATCAAGTATAAATCTGCCATTCGCATAAGTGGGTATGGAAATCTCACTAAACGTGCAATATGACCAGCTTTTGTATCTGGGTGTACAAATTTCTGGATACCTATTCCAGTGGTTAGATATTGTATCCCAAACTTTGCATACCTGCCACCAGGTTCTTCCGCGAACATCGAAGTAGCAATTCTGTTGGAATGTGAGCGAAAATAGCCTCCCGTTATACCAAGATTCGCGTAAAACCTTAATTCTCTATCCAGGTACATATTTACAACCTGTGCTCCTGGTTGTAAAATACCCCTTAATTTTTCGTATTCAGCACTCTCTTCAGTGGGCGTTTTAACAATATCATATCTTCTGTTGTAGTCAATTGTCACATCCTCTTCCATTGGGATACCATTTTTAGTGTAGTATCTTTCGGTAACGGCGAGGGTTGCACTTGTGCTACCAAAGCAAATATGGGTGTCATATGAGCCACCGAAAGAATCATAACCAGTCGGCAGGGGTATATTTGTTATCGATTGCCAGTCTTCTACGCCCGATGGGCTTAAGTTTGAGAACCCCCAGACAACTTCCTTGTTCCAAGGATCTACGATAAGCATCCGCAAATCGTAGAGGGTTTGCATTCTTTCTGTATTTGCCTCATAATCTGCACGATCATACGTGTAAAGGTTTTTGTCAAACGTGTATAATCCCAAGTTGTTTTTCTCACAGATTTCAATAGCTTCGTTAATTGCATCTAGGGCTTCTTTCCATTTTTGCTTCTCATACGTTTGAGGAAAGAAAGGCTTTCCATCTGTGTCAAGAAATTGACTGTAATCTGTGTTGCCGTTAAAGAGGGGACTTGCCCTAAATAATAATATCCTCGCCTTGATCGCTTTGGCAACTGTTTTATCTACTTGCCCATAAACATCCGAATTGGCTTTTTCTCTTAAATCAGGAATTGCTTCGTCAATGAGTTGTATAATATATTGAAAACACTCCTCCACCTTACTTCTACGCGGATACAACTCGTCATCCGTTGCATCCATGGGTACCATATTATTGGCAATGACAACGGGACCATAATGCTGGACTAACAAAAAGGTGTAATATGCATGTAAAAACTTGGCTTGTGCTTTCCAGTCGGCTTTCTCTGTCTCGCTCATATCCCCAACAAGTTCTATGTATTCCATGAATAGATTGGTATTATATAACGCCTGATATAAATTCCAAGCACCCCCGGTTCCTGACCATAGCCCTAGTAAAGGGTAGTTTGCTGATTGATCACCACGGTTTATGACATCCGCTATTGAACGACTATCAATTTGATTGGTTAAATATACCCGATACTCGTCACCTAAGCCATATTCACTATACAAGTGATTGTTTACATAAGGTAATGTGTAGTATATTTTGGCCAACGCGTTCCAAGCTTGCTGTTTAGATGAAAAAATATCCTCAAAGGTTACCGTGTTATCTGGAACTACATCCAGAAATTCACTACAAGAAAAGAGTGTCAGGGCTAATCCGACCGTATAAACGAATCGTTTTAGTCTTATCCTTTTATTAATATGAATATATTTCATGTTCTTGTTTTTAATGGTTTGAACAATGCTAATCAAAATGAAAGTTGAACCCCAATGTTAAATGATCTGTTAAGTGGATAATTTAATCCGTTGCTACCAACTTCGGGGTCCCAGAGCTTGAAAGCACTTAAGACGAATGCATTTTCACAAGTGAAATATATCCTCGCGTTGAAAAGTGCGGAGATAGCACTTGTGTTATACCCGGCTTCAATGGTTTTCAAGCGTAAGAAGCTCCCATCACGTAACCACCAAGAAGAGGCTTGAGAATTATTGTTCACAATAGAGGTGGATAAGCGTGGGGAAAAAGCATGCACATCTGGATTCGATTCGCTCCAATAGCTATCTGCTATAAAAGACAGGGAGTTTTGTCTATTTACGAACGGGGTTATTGCACTAGAGCTGATAAAGAATGACGTTCGGGCATTCCCCTGAAAGAAGAAGGAAAAATCGAACTTTTTGTATCCGATCGATGCACCAAAGCCATATTGAACTTCGGGGACCCCCGGGAACCCCATGGGTACAATATCATAGCTGTTGACTACCCCATCGTTATTAACGTCTTTGTACTTTATATCTCCTGCCATGTATGGACCAAAGTCCTGTTTGGGTGAGTTGTCGATTTCTGCCTGATCCACAAATAACCGTTCTGCAATAAGCCCGTATAGTTGATTTATAGGATTCCCAACACGTTGCAGGTATGCATAAGGATAGTTCAATTCATCCAGTTTGGTATATTTGTTTTTCGCATAGGTTACATTCAAACGTCCCGTTAGCCAGAAGTCTTCTGTGAAAGAGTGCTGAAAGTCTATAGAACCGTCTATTCCGTGAGATTTTGCTTGGCCCGCATTTCCAGAAGGTAGTGTGCTCCAACCTGCTGTTGACGGAATGTTTGATCTAACGCTATAAATCCTACTTCTAGTATCCTTGAAAAAGTCAACGTTCAGTTTTAGGATTTCATTTTTAAAGAAACCGAACTCGAAACCAAGGTTGATTTTATCAGAGATTTCCCAGGTCATGTCTGGGTTCCCTATGCGATTTATATTATATCCACCATAGGAGGTTTGGAAAGAGTTTCCCCAAGTGTATCCACCACCACTGCCAGTTGAAATATCTGAGAGAAACCAAAAGCGGGCAGCCCTTCCAGCAATGGCATCGTTCCCAACTTTACCATAAGTCAACTTAAGTTTTAACAGGCTGAAAACATCCTTTATGGATCCCCAAAAAGGCTCATTTGATATCAACCATCCCCCACCGATAGAGGGGAAAAATCCAAACCTATGTTTACCCGAAAATTTTTCAGAACCATTATAACCGTAAACGAATTCAAAAAAATACCTGCTGTCGTAATCATAGGTGAAACGACCTGAATTACCAAGATTTCGCTCAGGCAATGTCTCGAAGATATTGCTGCTATTGCCTCCAGTAAGTAAGCTTTGCTCGGCTGTAAATACCGTCATTAGCCCTAAATGATGCTTATTGAATTCCCGTTCCCAATTAAAACGTCCTTCAAAGTAGTAATGATTTGTAGCATTTCGGTATGGCTCTACCCCTCCAAGATAAGCTTGTCCAGAGGTGGAGTTCAAAATAAAAAGGGTGTATTCATCTGATATAGGACTGTAAGTGTCAATCGTATAGAAATAAGGGAAGTACCTTCTTTTTGCCGTGTAAGAACTCCAGGTTGTTGCAGAAATTTTTCCCTGGAACTTCAAGTTTTCAGTGATAAAACCCAAGTCTTGTGACAAGGTAGCCGTAGCAGTTATGGTATTGTCATCTCTGCTTTGATAGCCCATTACCATCTCTGCGTAGGGATTAACCATAAGTGCACCAGAATTGTAGGCGTTACCAAATAAGGTGTGCTTAGTGAAAAGATTGGCCTCATCCGGTTCAAAGAAAGGAGGGAAATCGACAGGGTTACTTCTCATTATCGTATTGTAAATTTCCGTTGCAGAGCGGTAAGGACCATTGTAAGTTTCAAATCGTCCTTGTATCCTTGTATCAAGTGTTGTGAGCTTGGTGAGCTTAAATACAACGTTGCTTCGGATGTTAAATCTATTGATACTGATGTTGTTATTGAAGTTGTTCCTATTGTCTACTTTTAATAAACCTGTTTCATGATCATATCCAACCGACACGTAGTATTTGGCAATATTGCCTCCTCCCGACAAATTGACATTTGTTTTCGTATTGGTCGTTGATGATTTGAATAGCTCGTCAAGCCATTGCACGTTAGGATAAACCATTGGGTTCATGCCATCTTCAGTAGCTTGAATTCTCTGCTCACTATAATATGGACTTTCATTGGGCGTTCGTGTTAGAAGTGCCTCATTATACATCCTCATATAAGTAACACCATCGACAAACTCATTCATTCTGGTAGGTGTAGTAATTCTGGTGTCTATACGAACATTCATCCGTACAGGACCTTCTCTTCCCTCTTTGGTTGTGACTAGGATTATCCCATTGGCCCCCCTTGGCCCATACATCGCGGTTGCCGTAGCATCCTTTAGGATAGAAAACGCCTCAATATCATCGCTTGGAAGACGAGCGAGATCGTTAGCAGAGGCTTCAAATCCATCAATTAAGATTAATGGATCCGTTTTATAACCGAATGTAGTTACACCACGAACAAAAAATTGCGCGTTGTCATTTCCAGGTTCTCCTGTGGTTTGATAAGAGATAACCCCGGGGATTTTACCGGCGAATGCAGTTGTTAGGTTACTGCTGGGAATTTTCAGGTCTTTGGTATTAACTGTTTGAATTGAAGAGATCATGCTGCTTTTTTTCTGTTGTCCAAATGCCACTACTACGACTTCATCCAGCTCCTTTTCCTCTTCCTTCATTCTGACCGTGATAATTCGTGCATCGCCGATCTTCACCTCTTCAGTTTTATAACCAATGAATGAGAAAGTGAGCACACATGTATCGCTGGGTACGGTAATTGTAAACTCTCCATTACTATCAGTTATTGTTCCAGTAGTACTCCCTCGAAGCATCACCGTAACTCCGGGAAGTGTCTCATCAAAATTGTCAAAAACCTTGCCTGTTATTCGAAGGCTTTGTGCAAACAAAGCCGATGCAAACAATAACAGGGACATTGTAATAAAGTATTTCTTATAACTACTCATGACCTTGATTATTAATGACATCCTATTCAATTCGTATCTCTTTCCAATAGCCGGCCTCCCAGGCCCATCCATTTGCTTTATTTTCAAGATCGATCTTCACGTTTTTACTCCCGGAGAAAGGTGTCAAATCGAAGACTACCTCAAGCCATCCATCACTGTTTACCGTCTCCTTTCCTATGGTTATGGTTTTTTGAATCGAACCGTTTACCCGTATAATTAACTCCCAGTCACCCTTATCGTGATGGCTAACGAGCGTCTTAAGCAGGGTTTTTTTATTTTTGGGGACATCAATCTCCGTACTAAGAATGCAGGGAGTTTCTCTAGTCAACGGGTGTGTCATGATTACATCTTTTTTACCGCGGTATTCCTCCCTGTATCCCGGATTCATATCTGTTCCACAATCTGATATTATCCAACCCGGGAACAGGTCATTTATGGCCTTTTGGATGTCAAGAAAGTCTTTAAATTTGATTTTCGCCATTTCTTCTTCAGAGAAAAGGCTATTCGCTATTGGTTCTGGATCCCAGCTAAAGACAAGGGGGCTTGGCGTTGGTTTCTTTACTGGAATAATAAAGTACTCTTCTCCATCCGCCTCTGTTTTAATTTGACCGCCCTCTCTCAATACATACTCCCGCGCCAGCTTTTCACAAACATCAAGCAATTTGGGGAAATTGTAACTCGTGTGAGCAAAGTGCGTTTCTTGGTCAAGGTTTTCTTTAAACCGATCCGGGAGTTTTGAGGTTCCAAGGGTGGTAAACAAGACACCTGCTGCATTTGATGGATTGCAATCGGAGTCTTGGCCGCAGCGTGTTGAGATAATAATCGTGTTGTCAAGGTCTTTTTCCCCATAGAGCAAACCTATAAGAATATATGCTCCGTTGATTTTCACGTCTATACCTCCATTGGAACACTTCTGGTATTCGGGGTTTTCCCGGTATTTTTGCTGGCATAATGACCATGTGGTTTCCCAATTGTCTGGATCTGTTTTGTACCATGAAACAACATCTCGCACCATCTCAGCGTATTGACATTCTTCTGGAATACACCTGAGGCCGGCATCAATAACCTTTACTATATCTGTTTCAAAAAATGCTTCAGCATACATGCCACCAATGAACTGTCCCGCGTACATTCCATCGCTGTAATTCATTAATCGTCCAAATTTCTCGCCCAACTCGATCGCTACATTGGGCATTCCTGGTGCAATCAAGCCTGAATAATCGGCTTCAATTTGATAATCAATGTCATTAGGACAATTCGTGAAAGCTGGATGGCTACAATCAGGCGGGGCAATTCCTGCACGCAAATTCCTTCGCCCAGCGGCGTTGGCACACCACAAGGGGTATTCGCTATTGGCGAAATCTATTCCTGCTTGTCGGATGGATACATCTAAGCCATGCTCTTCAAGTGTGCGTAAAAATGTCATTTCAACATATAGGTCATCTTGATTAAAGGCTGAGTTAATCAATTCAGGCTTCCAAATAGGCATGTCATTTTCCGGAATAATTTTATCCTGCCATCTAAACTCAGTAGGAGCACCCCAGGCAACCCCTACTATTTGGCCTAGCCATCCTGCTTGCAATTTATCGCGATATTCACTTACTGATAACTTTCGATATTCAATATCTGAATCATCCTGACTGGTTTTACTGTTTAAACACCCTGTTAGACTTATTAGAATAGTAACAATAATTAGGTGTGATGCTTTGTTTAACATAGTAATGAAGTCTGTTTAGATATTCATATTGGTGATATTCCGATTAATTCCCTCCAGCGGCAACGATGAATGAAAGTCCCGCGATAAACAGTATAAACATGAATGTTAGCAAGTAGTTTACCACTTTGGGGGCTCCCTTGAACTCTTTCCAGATAAATACGCCCCATAATGCAGCGATCATGGGTGCTCCTTGGCCAAGCGCGTATGAGATGGCAGGGCCGGCTTTTCCCGCGGCGATATAGCTGAAGGAGGTACCGATTCCCCAGATGATACCCCCGAGTATACCCACAAGGTGTGTTTTAGGCTTGCCTTTGAAGTATTCGGCGTAGGTGACCGGTTCCCCGATGAACGGTTTTTTCATGGCAATCGTGTTGAAGATAAAGTTACTCCCCAGGATGCCCAGCGAGAAGATAAAGAATGCGCCATAAGGTGTGAGCATACCGGCAGTGGGATTTTCAAAATTGGTCAAGTCCATCGCGGCTGCCACAAAACGGTAGAAGAAAGACATCAAGAATCCGGCGCAAATTGCCACGATAATCCCTTTCTTCTTGGTTTTTCCCTCTTCTGTTCCCTTGCTCATTTTTCCTGAAGCAATGCCATTTAACACGATGGCGACAACGACCAAGGCAACCCCCGTGAACAAGATGACGGGATCGCCCTGCGGAGCACCGAAGTAGTTGATAAACACGCCCAGTACCAGGGCCAGTCCCACTCCCACGGGGAAAGCCACTGCCATACCGGCCATTGAGATAGAGGCAGATAGCAAAATGTTGGAAGCGTTGAAGATAATGCCTCCCGTGAAGGCGCTCCAGAAGTTTTTGGAGCTTACTTGCGAAATGTCGGCAATAAATCCACGTCCTTGATCGCCCACGCTGCCGAGCGTGAAACCAAACAGGAGGGCGAGGAGTACGATACCGATTACGTAATCCCAATAAAACAGTTCGTAGCGCCACGTTTTGGCGGCCAGTTTTTGCGTGTTACCCCAAGAACCCCAACAGATCATGGTGACCACGCATAAGATCACTGCTAACAGATAATTGCTTACAATAAACATACGGCTATAAGTTTAGGTTGTTCACTATATATTAATTAACTCGTTTTAAAAAAGAGCGTACCTCCTGCTCGGTTGGTATCGATGGTTGTGCACCCATCTTCGTGACGCAGATGGCAGCGGCGGCTGTCGCAAACCGGATGGCTTCATCCCAGTCGCTCCCCCTGGCCCACTCGGCGGCTAACGCGCCACAATAGGTGTCGCCCGCGGCGGTTGTGTCGACCGCCTGGACATTAAAGGCAGGGAAATGATTGAACATATTGTTGGTTTTAATTACGGACCCCCGTTTTCCTAACGTTAAGACCACGGTTTTTGCCCCCATGGCCAACAAGGCATCCACGATCGCTTCCTCACCGATCTCTTCCATCTTTTTCCCGGAAATTGTCTCCGCTTCCGTTTCGTTTACCACCAGGATGTCGATTTTCCTGATGATCTCTTCGTCTAACTTGTTCGCGGGAGCCACGTTGAGTAGTACCTTCTTGTCATTCTCATGGGCCATATCGCACACCGTTTTTACCGTTTCGTATGGGATCTCCATCTGCATGACAATCAGGTCGGCCTTCAGTACTTCATCTTTTATACTATGGATGCATTGGGGCGAAAGCATGCCGTTGGCTCCCGGTATCACCACGATGCTGTTTTCTCCCTTTTCGTTCACCCAGATAAGTGCAACCCCGGACGGGGCCTTATCGGTAACGAAAGAGAGGGAGGCATCTAGTCCCTCTTTCTGGTAATACTCGAGCGAGTTCAAGCCGTTGGAATCGTTTCCCACGCTGGCGATAAACTTCACGTCTCCACCCAGTCGGTGTGCCGCTAACGCCTGGTTGGCCCCTTTGCCTCCATTTACTTGTAGGTAGGAAACCCCCATGATGGTTTCGCCCGCCTTGGGAAACTCTTTTACTCTCCCGATCAGATCGGTGTTCGAACTGCCAATAACTACTATTTTTTTCTTCATATTGTAAAGATGTAAATTGTTCAAATTAACAGGATTACGTTACTTGAAATGAGCAGGCTGTTGGGTGATTAGCTGAATGAAACGTTGCTTGATTTGTTCGGCTTGCAAGGAGTCCGCCGTGAGGTAGTACCGGTTCCCGTTTTCATCAAGTGTGAATGAGGTTGTTCCTTGATCCGACACCTCGATCTTACCCGGCTCGGAAACGTTAAAATAGGAGGCTCCTTCAACCGCGTACAAGACCGAAGTCAAATCCCAAGTGGGACGGTCGTAAGGCATCTCCTGGTAGCATCTGTAGCCTTCCACTAGCGGGTGCTCAGTTGCCCATGCGAAATCATTTTCGATGCTGCTCCCCGGGTAGTGGATGGCCATTCCCACCTCAAACGGTGATGTAACAAGTACGGTGGGCCACTCCGAGAAAACCTTTTTGGCCGAGGAAATATCTTTAACCACGTTGTACTCGTACCACTCCGGGTTATTAAAGCAACCTGCCATGGTACACAGCAGCTTTACCTTTTGTTCAACCAACTCTTGTCCCGTGAGCTTCGAAAATTCATCCGCGGGTGTATCGAGCAAACGAGCCAGGTTGGTGGAAAAGCCCACTGAGACGATGGTGACAGAGTGGTCCGGCTGTTGAGCCAATAGTTCACGGTACAACAGGTGCGCTTCAGGTAAAGCGGTATAGTCGTTCAGGGAGCGTTGAAACTTAGGTTCCCCATTCGCGTTCTCCATGACTGATACACATCGGGTGTAATTGGCGGCATCATGTTCACACTCCACACCGTTGTGGATAATCCCGATAGGAATATCCGGGTAGCCATACCAGCTATTCATGATGTCCGTGAATTCCGGGGGATGCGTGCCCTCTTTATTAATCATGACTGCTAACAACTCGATATCACCTGCATCCAGGTATTTGTAGAGCATGTCGAGTGCCAGGGCATCATCAATATCGTTTCCAATATCTGTTTCAAAGATAACCTTCTGTGTACCGGAAGCGGGTTGCACACTTTGTTGCTTGTTAGAAGTGCAACCGACTAAAACTACCAGAAGTAGAAGCGGTAGCCAATACTTTTTGTTTTTCATCATGGAGATACGTTATATAAAAATCAGTACATCTAGAACGAACATTATTTTTACCAACCAATGCAAATATAAAACATATAAATTAAGGAATAATCGTTTGAGCAAAATAATTCCATTAAAAATAGTTAATTAGCGCTTTTCTGGTAAAAAATCAATTTAAATCTGGTAGTTTTGTTTAAAAAAAGAGTATGCAGCATAAACCGAATATCGTTGATATAGCCGAAATAACCGGTTTTTCCATTACGACGGTCTCTCGTGTATTAAATGGGAAAGGGGAGAAGTACCGAATTAGCAAGGCCACGCGGGAGAAAATCAAGTCGGTAGCAGAGGAGTTGGAATACGTTCCCAATGAGTTTGCAAGAAATCTTCGTATAGGGAAAAGTAAAACGATTGCGCTGATTGTGCCTTCCTTGAAAAATCCCTTTTTCGCTGAGATCGCGAGCGTTGTAAACACCGAAGTGCGAAAGTACGGGTACATCACGCTTATAGGGGATAGTGACGACCAGGTTGAAAACGAAAAAACTGAGTTGTCGCATTTATCATCGAGGAGTTTAGACGGGATGATCGTGGTTCCTTGCGGGGAAAAGTGGGATCATCTGGTTAAGGTTCATGAGAGTGGCTTACCGTTAATATGCATCGACCGCTATTTTGAAGATACCAGTCTATCGTATGTCTCTTCTGACAATTACGAGGGGGCCTATTCGGCCACCAAATACCTGATTGATCAAGGGCACACGGATATCGCGTGCATTCAGGGGGTGAGGCATTCGATGCCTAACATTCAGCGGGTGAAAGGGTTCACGGATGCGATGAAAGATGCAGGAATGGATACCTATACGGTAACGGGGGATGCTTTCAGCGAACAGAATGGCTATTTGGAAACGAAACTGCTGTTGAGTCGGGGGAAGCGCCCCTCCGCGATTTTCGCTTTTAGCAACATGATTGCCATGGGCTGCTTGAAAGCCCTTAAGGAAGAAAATGTCCGTATCCCGGAAGCCATTTCACTGATCACTTTCGATGACAACCCCTACATGAATTATATTGACCCCCCGCTTACCTGTATATCGCAACCGGTAGAAGATATATGCAAAATAGCGGTGAAAATCCTTTTTTCCCATATCCTCGATGACGATAAAACGCCAAAACATGTGCTGTTAAAGTGTACGTTAAAGGTAAAGGAATCCGTGAAAAATGTAAGTTACTCCTCTTGAATGTTCGTGGATCATTGTTCGTGAGATATTAAGTGCCACAGGGAGGAATATCTATCGGGTACCGTCAATAGCCATACTCTCGTGATTTCCTATAGAGATGAGATGTACAGTCATTTCTTTTGCATTAAGATCAATTCATTTGTGCTTTTATTCTTGCGGACTCTTTTCCGATAGAATTATAGGTCGAAACCTCATACGTATGTAGTTTCCCCGTAAGAGCGTTATCATCTGTGAATTTGCTTTCAAACTTGTCGTCCTTTGCAAACTGAATGTTACCTATCTTCTCCCCATCCTTGTAGATATAAAAACCTACAACATTAGAGATGTCCCCTGGTGCTTTCCACGTTAAATTGAGTATGTTTGATGTGCGTTTACCAGAAACTTCCGATACAGGTGGAGGTTGTGGTGTATCAGGAAGCTTGCCGTTCTTTACATAGTACAAATAAGCTTCATGAAATTTTTTGTTTACCACATTGGGGCTGTAATAATGACTATAGGCAAATGTGATTACTTTTTCTACGTAAGGAGCAGTCAAGTTCAATTGTTCTACAAATCTATTCAAAGGTGCAGATGCCCAATATTTTTGTTCAAACGTTTCCGCATCGGACCAGAACTGTAATCCTGTTTTTTTTTTCACTGCCTTGCCTAATGCTTCAAACCATTCAGGTATCATCCGCAACTCAAGTCCCCCGGCCCCCACGCAATCCTGTGGGGCAAAAATATCACCTGCCTGAAAGTGTGTTCTTTCAAATATATATTCCCATGATTCCGCGTACTTATGGGCATCTCCAATACGATAGTTCATAAAGGGGCATAACATAAAAGGCATGTTGGGGGTAACCTTATGTAAATGTGTTAAGTTAATATTCAACGCGTTTACAAGAGCATCTTTATATTTTTGTTGCAACAATTCAGGTATATTGGCTACCTCCCACACCCAGTACCATCCATACATACTATCTCCATATCGGTCTTTGTATTTGTTAATCAGTTCATCGGCAACCGTGTTACCAATATTCATCTGATCCAACAACCAAGCTTCATCGCCATCACCAGACCACCATCTTTCATGAAAATTCAGGCCCAGAAAAACCTTGAAGTTGGCTTTTTGTGCATTTTTTAGGCATTGTTCCACTAAATCGGAATATCTATCATTCTGATTGCCGGTAAATGGAGTTTGGTATAGACTTATCATTTGGCCATCCATACCCGTATGTAATACAGGGCCGAACACGATATACTTCATGCCTACCTCTTTCAATGCTTTTAGCTCTTTTTGCCACTGTTCGTCATTCCAATTATAAACTAGGTGGGCTTGAATAAATGTTCCCTCGGGTATAAGGTGGTTTTTGTCTGAAACAATCTGGTCAAGCCCACCATGCTCTTTTTGACACCCTTGCAGTGAAAAGATGACCGCGGAAAGAATGAGCGTGAAGAGAATGGAATAAATTTTCTTTTTCATTATAGAATTACAGGCTGTTAAGATAGAAGAAAACATAAAGCAGTAACTGACCTGTTAGTCATGCCGGTTTCGTACAATTACTGCTTTATGAAATAAAAATAACTTCTTTTTCAGCTTCCTTTTTTGTATACGCGAATATTATCGAATGCAAAATTACGTGCAATATTGGGGTCAATTTCAAGTCGCATATTGAAAGACCTATAATAGTAGTTTTCTGGATAGGTAGATGAGCGATTTACAACAAAAGGTAACGTGATTGTTTCCCATCTGTTGAAGTTTTGGAAAATAAAATCACTTGGGACCCACTCCATCGGGTTAGCATCCCAAAACAGATAATTGCAAAACTTGATTTTACCATCAATAAATTGATTGGCTGTCCTGAACTCACACTTTATCACGTAGTCCTCGTAATTGTCGAGCATGTCATCTGTATATGGAACTCCTCCAATTTCAGTAATATACCACCAGCCTGCATAGGCTGATGTATCATCAATTCGCAGGAAATTTCCACTTAGGCGCTGTTTATCATTGGGATCCATGACCACGTTGGCAACATTGGAAGGCATGTGTTCATCAAAATCCATGATCATGCCCTCTTTGTCGTAATAGCGGCCGGGACAGAATGCTTCAACGTTGTGTTTCGTTCCTATAACTTTGATCTTGATATTCTGATCAACATTCAATGGCACTTTTGCCGTTAAATGATTATTCGAGGAGCTGATAACAGGGGACTCTATACCATTGAAGTCGACTACGGCATTGTCAGCGTTTATTTCATATAACTCAAAGAAGTCACCGTAAATCATTATTGTATCACCGGGTTTAGTATATTCGTTAAACATACGCTCAAGGTATAAAGCAGGTGGAAGTGCCTTAAACGGTATTGCCTGCACACCCAGGCTATTATGAACATATATCCTGTTCGTCTCGATCATAGCCAGTTTGACAGGTATTTTCATGAAAAGGATGTCATTTTCGGTATATACCTCCAACAAATCCACTTTCACGTCATTAATGAGCACTGAATCAATATTCGCCAGATCCAATCCCGTTCCATGGATGGCAATGAAATCACCTAATGCTGCCTCCGTGATTGCCATGTTCAGATCGGCTACCGTGGTAACTTTACTTAGTGTGATTGGTTTATAGTCTGTTACATCCTCTGAACATGCTAGCAGGGAGATTACAAGGAATATGATTCCTATCCTGTGGATATTATCCAAATTAAAAATATTTCTCATACGATTATTTTTCTTTATATTTCATCTTATTATTCTTATTCATTAATAAAAAAAACATTACCATCCGGGATTATTGGTTTCAATGAAAGGATTGGCGTTAACTTCGTTCAATGGTAACGGCAATAGCAAGTGTTTAGACTCGCGCCTTTTTACAATACCATTTTCGTCAACCGTGCCAATAGCATTCATTACCTGTAGATAAATCCCCCAGCGTATCAAGTCTGATCGACGGATACCTTCGCCGGCAAACTCTTTAGCTCTCTCCTCCAAGATATAGGATCGGAAGGTTTCCTTGTTAAAAGGAGTGTTGCTATTTCTAACTGAAACCAGCGTGCTATTATTACGTTCGTTCAACATATCTACCACTTGCAATGCCTGACTAGAAGGACCGTTATTTACCTCGTTATCGGCTTCTGCAAATATCAACAATGTTTCGGCGTAGCGCATATAAGGCCAGTTAAAGTCGGCCCTGTTACCATCCAGCGGAAATTCAGATACCGCGGAGAATTTCATCAGTTTAGAACCATACATGTGGGCTCCTTCTGCAACCACATCGGTTACATCGTAGCCTTTTGTCCCCTGTCGCACGTATACACTATCCCTTTCCGGATAAAAGTAATACAATAATTTACCTGTATTTTCATTATAATGATAAGGAATACGATGTAGTATGCCCCATGTAATGCGTTCATCCTCCCAGTCATCGAACGTCTGTAGCCAATGATCTCTTTGTACATAGTAACCATTCCTCCACTCACCGTTGTATACAGGGCTAGAATATCCCAAATAATCAACAGGCACAAAGTTATTGTAAAGAGAACCTTTGCCATTTATTGTCTGCAGGCAAAAAATAAATTCAGGACCATTTTTATACGCCGCGCTCCACAATTCTTCTTGACTGGCTGCAAGACTAAACTCCCCTTCTTGAATCACTTCCAATGCTTTGTCTCTTGCTAGTCGATAATACTCTTGTGAATCAAAACCTTCGTAACCAGCCACCTGACTTTTTTCGTGGGCGATTGGTGTTGGCATCAGCCGTGAAGTCGTACCATCCGGATTGGTGACCGAGCCCGGACCGCCTTTCACGACTATTTTCCCGCTTTTCATTGAAGCAGAGCCAATAGTCGCGTACACCTTTGCCAATAAGGCTTTGGCTGAGCCACGACACACGTGTCCCTTTTCATATGCTGGATCATTGCGAGGGGTTAACAGGAGTTCCGCTTCTTCTAAGGTCTCTATGATATGGTCATAGACTTCGCTTACTGCAGCCCGTGGTTGTTCCGGTACGTTGCCTTCAGATATCGATGACTTAAATAACGGGATAGGGCCAAAATGCTGTACGAGTTGAAATTGTGCCCAAGCTTTCAGGAATAGCAGTTCACCAAGCGCATTATTCTTGGTTTTTTCCGGGATGTTGGTAATCATTTTCACTAACGAATAGTGATAATTGGCTCTGTGAACAGATTGATTGTAGTATTGATAAAAATTGTCATTAGACGCCGAGTTGTAAAAGTTACCGGCACCTATGGAACCGAATGCCCATCCTGGCCCGGTTTGGTAATCACAGTCAAAGTTCACCAACTCGTGATAATTGCCCCATTCAAAGGGGAACAGTAAAGTTAAATAAGCTCCCGAAACCAGCTGGTCATAATTGCCAGATGCAGCAACATCTTCACCTGAAACGAATGTGAAAGTCTCTTCATCCAGGTTACAAGCAGTCATCAACATCAGCGTTGCCAATATGTAGATCAATATATTCATTTTATTCATAGTCGTATGCTTTTAGAATGATAGTTGAAGCCCCAGGTTAAACGTGCGAGCACTGGGGTAAGAAGATAAGTCCACGCCTCTACGTGAGGCATCGCTACCAAAACTATTCACGTCAGGGTCATACCAATCATATTTTGTAATGGTGAACAGGTTTGATACACTAGCGGTTAAGATTAACGACTCCACGTGGATGATTGGTCTTTTCCAATTGTAGCTCAAGCTGATGTTTTTACATCTAAGGTAAGAACCATCTTTCACGTAACGATCGGATGCCTTCATGGATCGTGTATAGGTATTGTCTGGACGTGGCCATCGTGCTATATTCCTATTCTCCGGGGTCCAACGGGTATCCCATACGCTTTTCGGCATGTTGGTGGATCCTACTAAATCGAATGGTAGTAAATTGACATTCAAAATATCATTACCTTGCGTTCCCTGCAGGAAAAAGCTAAAAGTCCACTCTTTATAGGCAAAGGTATTGGTCATACCATAGAAGAAGTCCGGATTGGTGTCACCAATAATGGCCTTATCGCGGTCATCAATAACCGGGTCATCGTCCATATTCTTATATTTAATCTGTCCCACCATGCTCTTAACCTTCGAAGCACTCTCTGTTGCATAATATGGATCTGCCCTTACTTCAGCCTCGTTGTCATAAAACCCATCTTCAACATATCCATACAAGGTGCCAATCGGGTACCCGTTTCTCCTTAAAAACATACTTTCCATTCCCCATACCACATCGGAGAACTGATCAGCGTTCAATCCGCTTATTTCGTTTCTGTTAAAAGAGATATTCGCATCAATCGTCCACACGAAGTTCCTGCCTTTAACCGGCATAAAATTGCCGCTCAGCTCTAGACCTTTATTCGTCACATTTCCATAATTCGTTGCAATCTGATTAAACCCGGAACTCATTGGGATTAGTTTGTACTGTAACAGATCAGTTGTTTTCTTATAATAGACATCAAATACAAAATTGACCCTACTATTGAAGAATGAGACATCCAATCCTACATCATACTGACTCGTTGTTTCCCACTTCAAATCGGGTGCGGCGGGTCCACCCCAACGATCTTCAGCCATCCCGCTGGTGAATTTTCCATCAAAGGAATAGTTCGAAGCGACAAACTTAGAACGGGTGGCATAAGCACTTACACCTTGATTTCCTGTCTGTCCGGCGCTGAGTCTTAGTTTCAGGTTGTCAAAGAAATTTAATGACTTGATGATGGGTTCATCGGATAAACGCCAAGCAATAGCACCTGAATAAAAGTTGTTCCATCGATTTAGGGCTAATCGACTTGATCCATCACGACGTATTGAAAATGTCATCAAGTATTTATCCATGAGGTTATAATTGACTCGAAATAGATAAGACATCAATTGAGATTTGCCACGGTAGCTGCTAATGTTTTTATCACCAACCGCCGCGTCAATATCATTATCCTCCGTGTCATCGATCGGGAAATTCTTAGCGTTCATCGATTTCCCTTTCCATGTAACTTTTTCATAGGTTACACCAGCCACAGCATTAATTGCATGCCTATTGAACTTCTTGTCAAAAGAGAGTGTTGACTCCTCGGTTAAACTTTCGTAAGTACCATCCGATTTAACCGCGTACCCATTCGTGGGAGACTGTCCAGCACCTGTGTATCGGTTATAATACTGGCTCCTTTCATTAAAACTATACCCGTAACCTAAATTCTGACGAAATGTCAAAAAGTCCGTAAATTTGACTTCGGCAAATCCAGACGTGAAAACGTTGATTGTTGAAAGCACATTTTTTTCAGTTTGAACGGTCAAATATGGATTAGCCAGTCCTGTTGCAAAATCCTCCGAGAAACCAGAGTCGGCCTCTGGGTCGAAAACGGGGCGGGTAGGGTTAAAAGATACGGCAGAAGCAATCACCCCGTAATTTTCACTATTCGTGCGGGCAAAGCGGTTGTCTGATTTGGTAAAACTGAGGTTAGCTCCAATTTGAAGGAATTTATTAATATGGCGGGTATTATTGGCGCGTGCGTTATAGCGCTTGTAATAAGAATTCACGATAACTCCCTGTTGATCCAAATATCCGCCAGAGTACATGTAAGACCCCCTTTTGTCTCCCCCTGAAACGGTGAGATTGTAATCACTGCTTAATGCAGTATGGAATATTTCATCTTGCCAGTTAGTGCCGTAAAATAATGTGCCATCTCCAGTTCGATCGTATCCATTTCTGAAATCGTCAGGGCTTGGCAAATATCTTTTATCAATGACCTCCGATTGACCTGTTACTGGATTTGGTTGCTTGACTTCATGCCAACGCCCAGGAATAGGAAAAGGCAAATTATTAGGACTTACCACCTCCCTACCATCGTACAAGTATCCATTTATTACCAGTTCATTGCGGTACTCGGCGTATTCAGCCGCATCCAGCACATCAATTTTTTTTACCACGTTAGAACTGCTGAAATTTGAACTGAATTGTACACGGGCTTTACCTTCGTAACCAGATTTAGTGGTTATAATGATTACCCCGTTGGCACCGCGGGAACCATAGATAGCGGTGGCCGATGCATCTTTCAAAACCTCAATAGAATGGATGTCCTGAGGGTTGATCGTGCTTAAGGGGTTGTTGGTCTGCTTGGTCCCGTAATCCGTGGCAGGAGCCTCACCTATTGAAAAAGGGATACCATCGACAATATACAAGGGTTCTGTACTAGTGGTAAATGAATTTGCACCACGTATTTGGATGTTAATTCCCGCGCCAGGTGCTCCATCTGCTTGTGAAACGCTAATACCCGCCAATTTCCCCTGTAATCCTTGATTCAGACTTACCGGGTTTGTTTTCATCAAATCATCCCCTTTTAACGAAGAGACAGAGCCTGTGAGGTCTCTTTTCTTTACCGTACCATATCCAACGACGACAACTTCTTCCAACAGTTCACTGCTCTCCTGTAAAGAGACTTCCAAGTAAGTCCTTCCATTGAGGGGAACGGTCTCAGTTTGAAAGCCCACATATGAAAACTCTATGGTTACATTTTTATCCGAGGCAGTCAATTGAAATTCCCCTTCCTTATTGGTTATTGTTCCTTGTCGTGTATCAGACATAATAACATTTACGCCAATCAAAGCATTACCATTAACATCGGTTACCTTTCCTGTTACCCTGATTTGCGTGAATCCCAAAAAGGGAATGAACAAAAAGGCGAAAAATGATAACAATTTAATGAATGGGTTAATGCCTAAGTTTTCTGGATTCTTTCTCATGTTATTGATACATTTTTAAATATTGTTTAACACAAAATTCACGTTATTATTTCGTGATTTCATTAAAGTAAATTAACGACTGTTTGATTTCGGGTGGGGTGTTTCCCTCATTTGCTTCATGGATAAACACGGTTGTACCCGCTTGCTGTTTCAGAAAATCCGGTTAATTCAAAAAGTCGGTACTCCTTTTACATTCAACACATCTTTTCCCTGCGTGCCTTATGCGGCATTTTTTTTAATCCATCATAAGCGATACTTTTTTGTGATTTTGTTTTTATTTATGAAGGTGCTCTCTTGTTCTTTTTTATAACATGATCATGTCTCTTTTGCTCATTCACCGTTATGACTGTATCTTGGTTTGAAGAAAATGCTTTGTGCTTATTAAGGAATCCAATGATTGAAGATATTTGGATTCTATCTGTATGTCTTGCTAACTGATGCGAATATAAAACATAAAAATTAAAAAATAATCGTTTGAACAAGGGGGATTGGTTAAATAAAGTTAATCGCTGCTTTTTGCCAACAAAACGAATTATGTCTGGTCGTTTTGTTAAAAAATGCAGGCACTATAAATCGGGTACTTTTGAGGTTTGGGTATCATCAATGGCCATACTCTCGTGATATCCTATCTTGGTAACGGGTTGTAAAACGTTTTAATAACCGTAACATTTTCTTAATCAAAAAGTAATCACTTCGTAATAAAAATGTAAGTCCTTTGTAGAATTAATCTCATCACTTTGAGATTCTGCAAATCAACTAATTACATTAAATTATGAAGAAGATTTTATTGTTATTACTCATTGTACTCTCATTGTCGACAAAATCCCTTTTCGCCTTTAATGATCCGGTGTCCGATGTTGCTGCTGGTGCACTTACCGGTCGTGTGGTTGACAAAATGGGTTACGTGCTACCCGGGGCCACTATTTTAATTGAGGGTACCCATATCGGTACCGTTTCTGATGTGAACGGTTTTTTCAGAATTACCGGACTTAAGGATGGTGCGTATACCATACGGGTATCTTATGTTGGATTCACGCCGGAAGATATACGGTTGACCATTAAGGATGGTGAAACCAACGCGTTAAACAACATCGTGTTAAACGAGGGTTTATTGATGAATGAGGTTGTAGTTACCGGCATGAATTCGCAATACAAGGCGATGTCGCAACAGAAAAACAGCATCAATATATCAAACGTTATTTCTGCCGACCAGGTGTCGCGTTTTCCCGACTCCAATATAGGTGATGCGCTGAAGCGAATTCCCGGTATCAGCGTGCAGTATGACCAGGGCGAGGCACGCTTCGGTCATGTTCGCGGAACCTCTCCCGATTTGAGTTCGGTAACCATAGACGGCACACGTGTCCCTTCGGCCGAGGCGGAGATGCGCTCGGTGCAACTCGACCTTATACCTGCCGATATGATTCAGACCATTGAGGTGAACAAGGTGGTCACCGCCAATATGGACGCGGATGCTATAGGGGGTTCGGTAAATCTTATAACGAAAAGTCAACCCTCGGGGCGCCGTATTACCGCCATGGGAGGTAGCGGCTACAACCTGATTTCAGAGAAGCCCCTGTTGAACTTGGGGTTCAGCTACGGGAATCGGTTTTTTGAGGATAAACTGGGCATGGTGCTTGCCGCCTCTTACCAGTACAACCCCTTGGGATCGGATAATATAGAGTTTGAATGGGAAAAAGATGATAAGGGCAAAAGCTACGTTTCAGATTACCAGGTTCGGCAATACCTTGTTAGCAGGGAGCGACAGAGTTATTCAGCCGCTTTTGATTATCAGTTTAATCCCGATCATAAGATCGTGCTTAGCGGGATGTACAACAAGCGCCGCGACTGGGAGAACCGGTTTCGCCTGCGCTTGAAGGATATTGAACCCGACGGCAACGGTTTTAAATCCAAAAAGGTGGAGAGGCAGGTGAAGTTTGGTACGAAGGATGAGAGGTATACCCGATTGGAAGATCAGAGGGTATACACCTTTTCGTTGGGTGGCGAACACTTTTTCGAAAAACTGCAAATGACCTGGGATGCCAATATCTCGCAAGCTTCCGAGGAGCGTCCCAATGAAAGGTACCTGACCTATGTCGCGAAAAAAGTCTCTTTTAAAAACGACCTCTCCAACCCGAAAACGCCGATGGCGAGCGACTTTAGCAGCAATATTGATGACTATTCGGCATTGAAGTTTGACGAGTTTACCGAAGAGTATCAATATACAAAGGATAGAGATGTCTCATTCAAAACCGATTTCCTGTTCCCTATCAACAGTTATGGCGACTGGAAAAACAGTTTCTCCTTTGGTGTGGTAGCCAGAATCAAATCGAAAAGTAACGATGAGGATCTGTATGAGTATGAGCCCGTGAAAGCGTATGAAGATGCTTTCGATAACGAGGTTCGTGGACATTTGGTCAATATGACGAGAGATAACTATCTGCCCGGTAAGTATACCATCGGAAACTTTCCCGATAAAAAACATTTTGGCGATATGCAACTCGAGGGGAACGCCAATTTTGAAAGCGAGAAAGATCTTGAAAGCGATTTTGCCGATTTTGATGCCACGGAGAGGATAGCCGCCGGATACATTCGTTACGACCAGCGACTGTACAACAAGGTGGACCTGGTACTGGGCTTGCGCGTGGAGCATACAGTCTCTAACTACAGTGCCAACACCTGGCAGACAGATCCGGATAAAAAGCAGAGTATCAAAAAAATTGATGGTGAAAACGATTCGTATATCAACTTCCTGCCTTCGCTGATCGCCAAGTGGGATGTGAGCGATGATTTTAAGGTGAAAGCTGCCTGGACCAATACACTGGCGCGTCCCAAGTATATCGACCTTACACCCCGCAAAATGTTGGAGTTTAGGGATAATGAGGTGTCTATAGGCAATCCTGAATTGTTGCCGACAAAGTCGATGAATTTCGACCTGATGGCTGAGTACTACCTGAACGGCGGTCTCTTCTCCGCGGGAGTTTTTTATAAGGATATACGGGACTTTATCGTGGAGGAGCGGCTGCGCGATTATCAATACGAGGGCCACACGTGGGACAAGTTTTTCCGTCCCATCAACGCCGGAGATGCCGATCTGTTCGGCATTGAGGTGTCGATGCAACAACCTATGCGCTTCCTGCCCGGTTTTTTGCGCCACTTCAATATCTACACGAACTATACCTTTAACTACTCTGACGTGAAGAAATTCAATTATGAAGGGCGTGAGGATGATAAGCTGAGTATGCCGGGAAGTCCCAAGCACACTTTCAACGCCGCGCTTGGGTACGACCATCCTCGTTTTTCGGCCCGACTCTCCTATAATTACGCTTCCGATTTTATCGATGAGCTTGGTGAAGAGGCTTACTACGACAGGTATTATGATGCGGTGAACTATCTCGACTTCAACTTGAACGTGCGCGCCGGCAAATATTTGCATATCTTTGCCAACGTGAACAATATATTGAACCAGCCACTTCGGTATTACCAGGGTAGTAAAGAGTACACGATGCAGGCGGAGTATTACAACTTCCGCTTCGATGCCGGTGTGAAGGTGGTGTTTTGATAACTGAATTTTCGCATGTTGTTTACTGTTTCAACTTTCAGAGCGAAGACCTCACAAACTTTAGTGGGGACACATCCTGCGAAGATCGCGTTAAAAAAGAAAAGCTGTTTGAGGCGAAGCCGAGTTTTTTTCTTTTAGCAATCAAGCAGAAGATGGGTCACTAAAGTTATGCCAGTCGAGCCTGAAAGTTGAAACAGTTACATGCAAAAAGTGAAGATAAAATAACTGTATGAGGAAATTTGAGATAAAAAAGGTGTCTCTCCTGACCCTGTTGCTATGCGTGTTTACTTTTACATACGCGCAGAGCGAAAGGATAGAGGTAGAGGTTGAGTATGATGATGGCTATAACTTTTACATTATTAGCGATTTGGGACGAAATGGCTACTATCGTCAGAAAGATGTGGCAGAGGCTATGGTGCGGATGGTAGATGTAGCGGAACCTGAATTTTTTGTCTCCGCTGGTGATACCCATCACTGGAGAGGTGTACAGAGTGTTCACGACCCGTTGTGGATGACCAATTATGAACTTATATACGCTCACCCCCATTTCATGGAAGAGTGGTATCCTATATTGGGCAACCATGAATACAGAGGCAATACGCGGGCGGTGATAGATTACTCGCAAATTTCACGACGTTGGGTAATGCCTGGCAGGTACTATACGAAACTTATTCAGCCGGAACCTGATGAGGTAGACGAGTTTGACGCGGCAGAACTGTTTTTTATCGATACCACCCCCCTTATAAGCGATTACTACGAAGATGGCGACAAGTATGCCGATGTGTTTGAACAGGATAGTACCGCTCAGCTACAATGGCTGGAGGAGCAGCTTGCAAACTCGGCCGTGAAATTCAAGATAGTTATAGGGCATCATCCTATATACGTGTCGGAGAAGAAAAGAGTGGATGAGCAGGACCTTATCGAGAAGTTAGATCCCTTGTTAAGAAAATATGGGGTTGATCTTTATATAGCAGGGCATTCACATACGTTTCAACATTTAACAAAGCCGGGTACAGGGGTAAATTACGTGGTTAACAGCTCAGCCTCGTTGGCACGGGAGCCGGTGAAGGGGCCTGATACCCGATTCTGCTCTTCTGATGAGGGTTTTTCAGTTATATCCATTGGCAAGGGTAGGATGAAAATGACCTTTGTTAATTACCTGGGTGATCCGATTTATCAGTTTGAAATCGTTAAATAGTGGCGGACTTTCATCTGTTTGCAAACTGTATACTAAGATAGTGATGAAGTTGTAAAACTTAGAAAGGGCCTGTCGTTACACGTTGGATAGTTGTTTCCTAGGATGGTGATGATGCTTTAAAACCAGTGTCTCTTTTCAGGGAGACATTGGTTTTCGCTTTTTTATATAAAGGCCGTGGCTGTAGTGGATTTATTTCTCGTGTACTTGTATAAAGCAGTTTTTTCACCTATTTTTGTGGATAACTCAAAGAGGGTAGAATGGGGGGCTTTGTTGTCAAGCAGTTGCATGAAGCGTACCTGTACAAGATGGTTTCAAGACGAACAACAAACACGGGATATATGTCAAGGAAAATAAGGGCCGCCGTGGTTGGCTACGGCAATATTGGGAAATATGTGGTGGAGGCGCTGCAAGTAGCTCCCGATTTCGATATTGCGGGGATTGTCCGCAGAGATGCTGCCAACGTTCCGGCAGAACTGGCGGCTTACGAGGTGGTATCCCACGTGTCGCGATTGCAGGCAGTAGACGTGGCCATCCTGTGTGTCCCCACTCGAAAGGTGGAGGCGTATGCCAAAGAGTGCCTGGAGCTTGGGATCAACACGGTGGATGGGTTCGATATACATGGGCAGATCGTTCCGATGCGTGTGTCGCTCGACCAAACGGCTAAGCGGTGTGGCGCGGTTTCGATTCTATCCGCGGGATGGGATCCCGGGAGCGACTCGGTGATTCGTGCCCTTTTCGAAGCGATGGCCCCACGGGGTGTCACCTACACCAACTTTGGCCCCGGCATGAGCATGGGGCACACGGTGGCCGTGAAAGCGGTAGAGGGGGTGAAAGAGGCGTTATCGGTGACCCTTCCCACGGGTGCGGGCGTGCACCGCAGGATGGTTTACGTGGAGCTGTGTCAGGGATACGACTTCGAGATGGTCGCCCAGGCTATCAAGTCCGACGCTTACTTCGTGAACGACGACACCTACGTCCTTCAGGTGGAGGATGTGGAGGCGTTGAAAGATATGGGACATGGCGTACGGCTGGAGCGAAAAGGCAGCTCGGGCATTACGTCAAATCAACTTTTCACGTTTGATATGCGCATCAATAACCCTGCGCTTACCGCTCAGGTTATGGTAGCTGCTGCTCGAGCCGCCGGTAAGCAACGACCGGGCGCCTATACGATGATCGAGGTTCCGGTGGTGGATCTCCTGCCCGGTGAAAAAGAGATCTGGATAAAGAAGCTGGTATAAAATTGTTTGCTCCTTTTTTACTATCTTTGGAAAAAATTGAACGCTCATGGATAGATTACTCGCGGTAACCTGGAACGTGGATCCCACGTTGTTTACCCTGCTTGGTCGTGAAATCCGCTGGTACGGCCTGTTTTGGGTCATTGGCCTAATCGTGGCCGTTTACATTGTACATCGGATCTTTAAGAAAGAGGATCTCCTGGAGAAGTGGTTCGATTCCCTTTTTATCTACATGATCGTGGGGATTATCGTAGGCGCACGATTGGGGCACTGCCTGTTTTACGAGCCGGCCTACTACCTGGCACATCCTTTCGAAATGATTAAGGTGTGGGAGGGGGGACTGGCCAGCCACGGGGGAGTTATCGGTATTATCATTGCCGTCTGGATCTACTCTCGAAGGGTGACGAAGCTCAGTACCTTGTGGACCTTCGACAGGGTGATGGTGCCGACCGGCTTCACGGCGGCGATGATTCGGTTTGGAAACCTGATGAATCACGAGATTTACGGTGGTCCTACCGATTTGCCCTGGGGGTTCCGGTTCATCACCAACATCTACCATTGGATGCAGGGCGCGGAACCCATTTACTCGGAGCCGTCTCACCCCACTCAAATCTACGAGGGGTTGGTTTACCTGCTGGTGTTCGGTATCACGATGTACCTCTACTTCAAAACCGATGCCAAGGATAGGAAAGGGCTGATTACCGGTGTCGGCATCTTGATTATTTTCCTGTTCCGTTTCTTCGTGGAGTATGTGAAGAACGTGCAGGTGGAATCGGAGAACCTGATGCGGGAGACCACCGGGTTGATCTTGGGGCAGTGGCTGAGCATTCCCTTTATCATTTGGGGAATATGGTTGATCGTGAACGCGCTTAGGCGACCGGCAGAAGTGGTGGTGACCCCCAAGCAGTCCGAGATGTTTCAACCGAAACAGAAATCAAAAGAGAAATCGCAATCCAAACCGCAACAGCAATCAAAATCAAAGTCAAAGAATAAAAAGAGATAATAGCGTTTATGCAGAAAGCGACTCAAGTTACGAACGATATCTATTACGTGGGAGTGAATGACCGCATCAAGGTCTATTTCGAGAACCTATGGCCGCTGCCGCGAGGCGTCTCCTATAATGCCTATATCATAGAGGATGAGAAAACGGTGTTGGTCGATACCGTGGATACCTGTTATGTCAACGAGTTTTCCCGACGCATTCAGTCGGTGTTGGGCGATAAACCGATCGATTACCTCGTGGTGAACCATATGGAGCCCGATCATTCGGGTGCTATCGAGTGGTTGGTTACCCGTTACCCCAATATTCAGATCGTGGGCAACAAGCGAACCATCGAGATGTTGAACGGGTTCTACGGGATCGAGGAGAACGTGTTGATGGTGGAGGACCAGGGAGAACTCAGCATCGGGAAAAACCGGCTGAGGTTTTTCCTGACCCCCATGGTGCACTGGCCGGAGACGATGATGACCTACGTGCCGGAGACGAAGGTGCTGTTCACGGGAGATGCCTTTGGCACGTTTGGCACGCTGGATGGCGGGGTGCTGGACAGGCAACTGAACCCCGAGTGGTACCGCGATGAGATGATCCGCTACTACGCCAATATTGTGGGCAAGTACGGGTCGGCTGTCCAAAAGGCGCTCCAAAAGGTGTCTGGTATTGAGATAGAAGCCATCTGCCCAACCCACGGACCTGTCTGGACAATCCCGGAGAACATCGCCAAAGTGGTAGCGATGTACGACCGTTTGAGCCGGTACGATGCCGACGAGGGATTGGTGATTGCTTACGGCAGTATGTACGGCAACACCGGGCGGCTGGCAGAGGTGATTGCCGAGGAGGCGGCTGCCAATGGCGTTAAGGAGATCGCGATGCATAACGTCTCCAAGAGCCATCAGTCGGATATCTTACGCGATGTATTCAAGTACAAGGGGTTGATTATCGGCTCGCCTACTTATAACGCCAACTTATACCCCATGGTGGAGAGCTTGCTGTCGGCATTGGAAAACCGACTCCTCAAGAACCGCTTCTTTGGCTGCTTCGGTAGCTTCTGCTGGTCGGATGCTACCGCCAGACATTTTGGCGCGTTCGTACAAGGGAAGCCGTTCGAGGTAGTTGCTAATCCGGTGGTCATGAAGCAGGGGATGCTTTCAGAAGTGGAGGAGCAGGCTCGTGAGTTGGGGCGCATTATGGCCCAAAAGCTGACCTCGGGTGCGAAGGTGGTACCTAACACGAGCGTCAGTTAATTAATCCCGAAAATTGAAAACAGGGTCAAAAACATTTGGTCATTTTGACTTGAAAAAGAGTGGCAAATAACTATTTAAAACTATATGTGATATGAGACTTATTATTCAGCCCGATGCCGGGCAAATGGCGCAATGGGCAGCCAACTACATCGTTTCTAAAATCAACCAGGCCAACCCCACGGCAGAGAAGCCGTTCAAGCTGGGATTACCTACCGGTTCATCCCCGCTGGCCACGTATAAGGCGCTGATCAAGCATTATGAAGCGGGACGGGTGTCGTTCAAGAACGTCATCACGTTCAACATGGACGAGTATATTGGTCTGCCGGCCGATCACCCGCAGAGCTACCACACCTTCATGTGGAAAAACTTCTTCAACCATATCGACATTAAAAAGGAGAACGTCCATATTCCCAACGGGATGGCCAAGGACCTTGAAGCGGAATGCGCCGCCTACGAACAGGCGATAGTCGACGCGGGAGGTATCGATCTCTTTATGGGGGGTGTCGGCACGGATGGACACATCGCGTTCAACGAGCCGGGCTCTTCGCTCAGTTCGCGTACCCGTGTCAAGACGTTGACCACCGATACGGTAATTGCCAACTCCCGCTTCTTTGATAACGATGTGAATAAGGTGCCCAAAACCGCGTTGACGGTCGGTGTAGCCACGATACTCGGTGCCAAGGAGGTACTCATCCTGGTGAACGGGAGCCATAAGGCACGCGCTCTTTACCACGCGGTGGAAGGTTCCATCAATCAGATGTGGACCATCAGTGCCTTGCAGATGCATCAACACGGTATCATCGTGTGCGATTACGATGCTTGTTCAGAGCTGAAGGTGGGGACGTACAAGTACTTCCTTGATATTGAGCACGACCACCTGGATCCCGATTCGTTGCTCTAATATCGTGTCATTTTAAAACAACTTGTAGGGTGCGCACCGCTACGGCGGTGCGCCGTTTTAACAATAGGGCTTTTACCTGATAAAAACAGTCTGTTATGAGACGATTGGCAATTATTGGCGTTTTGTTTTGCGCCTTTTTTACCAGTGCATTGTCGGCGACGGTAGACACGGTAAGCGTGTTTAGCGATAAGATGAACCAACACGTTAAGGCGGTTGTGATTAAACCGGATGCCTACAATGGGGATACCGCTTATCCCGTGCTCTATCTGCTACATGGTTATAGCGATAAGTACGATGGCTGGGTAAGCAGGGTGCCGCGTGTGAAGGAACTGGCTGACCAGTATGGTATGATGATCGTTTGTCCCGACGGGGCGTACGGGAGTTGGTACTGGGATAGCCCCATCGATCCCACTTTCCAGTACGAGACCTTTGTCGCCTGTGAGCTTATCACTTGGGTAGACCAAACGTACAGCACGGTGGCCTCCCGCGAGGGACGTGCCGTCACCGGGTTGAGCATGGGGGGACATGGTGGTTTGTACCTTGGTTTTCGTAACCAAGATGTTTTCGGGGCGTGTGGGAGCATGAGCGGTGGCGTGGATATCCGCCCTTTCCCTAACGATTGGGATATGGCTAAGCGGTTGGGTAAGCAGAGTGAATACCCCGAAAGGTGGGATGAGCATACGGTTATGGGACAGTTGCATCGGCTCACTCCAGGTGTTTTGAAAATCATTATCGACTGCGGGACGGGGGACTTTTTCTACGAGGTGAACGAGCGTTTGCATAAAGAGTTGCTCTACCGGAACATCCCGCACGATTACATTAGCCGTCCCGGGGTACATAACTGGGACTATTGGAGTAACGCGATTCGCTACCAAGCCCTGTTCTTTCACGAGTTTTTCAGCTCCCGAAAGTAAAAGTCTTTACTTTGACCTGTTTCGTGTGTTCTTTTGTCCTCAGGGCGAAGGCCCATGGTCTGACCCGTTTACTTGATGTATTACCCGGGGAACACTTCCTCAACAATGCCTAACTCCACGTAGAAGAGAAAGCCCTTCACCTGTTGGTGTCCCATCGCCTTGATGGTGTCGACGTACCGGCGAACCTGCCGGTTGTATTTGGGATCCCGTGATTTCCCGAACTTATAATCGGCTACGATTACTTCCTGCTCGCCTATCATCACCCGGTCGGGGCGGCTAATCCGTGCCCCCGGGTGAAGTAGTTGATTCTCGTTGAGCACGGTGTATTTCCCCGTGTACCAGTCGGCCACCTCCCGGATTGAAAGGGAGCGGGTTAACTCTTCCACCTTGCTTGCCCGTTCGCTCTCCGGGAGCTCTCCTGCGGCGACCTTCCTTTCCACGGCGTATGGAATATCCGTTATGGTCTTAATGTGGCTGATGATGTCGTGCATCGTTTTGCCGTAATCCCTGCTTCCGTCATCGCTAAAAAAGCCAATCGAGTCAAGGCGTAGCTTCAGCCGCTCGTCGAACGGTGTGGAACGCCACCTTGCCGTGTCTGCCGAGTGCTTGCTCCACGATGGTGTTGAGACGCTTGCAGGTTCTGGCTCGGTTGTGTACACCTGTTCGGGAATGGGTTGAGCGTCTTGTGTTGGCTCAGGCTGAGGTGTAGGTTTGAGTTTGTCAAGCGGCGCACTTTCGCTTTCCTGTTCGCGTTGGCTTTCGCTCCCGTATTCGAACAGCGACTCCTCTTCCCCCTGTGAGAAAAAGTTGGCAAGGAGGAGGTGGTTTTCACGTTCCCTATGGAGGGTAAAATCCTCACGGTTCTCGATTTTCCCGTGCTCTTTGTGTTCTTGGTGCTCTTTTTGCCCTTCTCCAGCCCCGTGCGTGGGCGCGGCCTCCTCGATGCTTCGCCACAGCAAGTCGGATACATCGCTGATGGCTTCCGGTTTCGCGGGTGTTGGTGCGAAGATGATCAAACGGTGTTTGGCCCGGGTGAAAGCGACGTAGAGCAGGTTTAGGTTATCGATGTAGGTGAGCCGTTTCTCCTCCAGGTAATCTTCTCTGAAGATGGTGTTTGCCAGTCGTTTCCCATATTTCAGGGGGAGCGCTCCAATTGCGTTAAATGGGGCTATTCGTGGTTTGCACCAGATGATGTTGGTATGGGTTGGCGAATGATCTACGTTCCAGTTCACGAAAGGCATGATGACCGCCCCGAAGCCTAGACCTTTTGATTTGTGGATGGTGATAATCCTAATCGCGTCTTGTTCTTCCGGTGAGAAGAGAGCCCTCTTGTGGCCTTTCTCGTCCCACCACTCCAGGAAGCTATTCCGGTCGGCCGACGCGTCTGTTTTAAATTGGAGGACAAGGTCCAGGAAGGCTTGCACGTAGGCGTACTCTTTTTCGCTGATCGCCTCCGATGTCAGCGCGAAGAACCGCTCGATCATATCGTAGAAGGGTAGGGTGGCCAGCCGCTCGATCTCCTCCCTAATGTTTTCAGGGAACTCTCCGGGGTGCTTTTCCCGGTAGTTCAGCAACGCCTCTTCGGGTGTCGCCCGATGAGCGAAGCGGTAATACTCGTACAGGGCCATCATGCGGCGTGTTTCGTCACCCGGGTTTTGGAAGTGGCGCAGCAGCGCGATCACCGCCTTCACGCTTCTGGCGCTTCCAATCAGGAGTGCTTCGTTGGAGATGATGTCGTACCGGTAGGGTGAATCGGGGTGTTGTTCCTTGTAGGCGAGCAGCGTCTCGGCTACCCGTACCGCCTCGTTATTCCACCGCACCACGATGGCAATATCTTTAAGCGCGAACCCCTGCTCCTGCAACTCCTCCAGCACAAGGGGCAGTCGCTTCATCGCCTCCTCTCTCCAGTCGCTCTCCTTATCGTTCTTCAAAAAGGTGACCTTCACTTGTCCCTCGTGATCGCTTTTGCCCGGGGCGATTTGCTGGCAAACATCCGCGTACGCATCTTCGATTTGGCTATTTCGCCCCTTCTCTTCGCCCTCATCGTGGGCTTGTTTTCCTGCAGTACCCTGTGAATAAAGCGATTCTCTGTTGGGGGCACTTCTTTCAGTTTCATTGAGGAGCGATTCCACGGCTATGTTGAAATCGTGCTGCATGTGATGGGCCGCGTTCGCGAAGAAGGCGTTGTTGAACCGCACCACGTTCGCGTCGCTTCTCCAGTTGGTGTCTAGAAGGTGCTCCTGGATCCTCTCCGGTTGGAAGTCCACGTTGACTTGCTCCCCCAGCAGGCGCCAGTCGGAGTTCCTGAACCGGTAGATGCTCTGCTTCACGTCACCCACGATCAGGTTGAAGTTGCCCGATGCCAAGCTCTCGTCGATCAGCGGGCGGAAGTTCTCCCACTGCATGCGTGAAGTGTCCTGGAATTCATCCATCATGTAGTGTTGGATGCGGGTTCCGGTTTTTTCGTAGATAAAGGGCGAGTCGGCCTCCCCGATCATATCGTTAAGCAGCTCGGTGGTGTCGGAGAGGAAGAGGATGTTGTTCTCACGTTGTAGTGTTTGCAGTCGGTTCTTAATGTCAGTGAGGATACCCAGCGTGTAGAAATTTTGCAGGATACTTATCGCGCTATTGTAGTGTATATTGTTCTCGTGTAGGTAGATGATTTCTTTCACCAGGTCGTTGAGCCCCCCGTGGTAGGCCTCTGTAATGCTTGCCACGACCGCGGGACCGGTCTTCTTCGTGTACCACCCTTCCAGGTTATCAGCAAACGAGAGGAAGGTTTGCGTTATATTGGGGAGCTCCCCCGAGGCGTACCGTTCAAACCGGTAAAACTGAGAGCGGCTGCCTCCCCTGAAGTCGGAAGGTTGTAGCCCATGCGCCTTGATCAGGTAGACTCCCCGTTTGCCCGCCGCTTTCACCTTGCTTTCGTAGCTTGTTACTATCCGATAGAGCTCCTTTCGGTAACCTTCCAGCTGCTCCTTGTTACCGAGGGTCCATTGCGCCTCTTCCGAGAGGGATTTATAGGTCTCGTTGAACAACTGCATGCCCAGCGTGACCACCTGACGGTCGATCTTCCAGCTTTTTCCCTCCTCGATGTTGGCCTGCATGAACTGCAGGAGCCATTCAGACAGCTTCTTGTTTTCCGGCAGGTTCAACTCGGCGAACATCAAGTCGACGGCCTCCGTGAGCAGCGACTCCTCGTCCAGTTCAACGGTGTATCCCCCCGTTAGTCCGCTCTCCCGGGTGAAGGCCCGCAATGTCTGTTGAAAAAAACGGTCGATGGTGCTCACCGAGAAAGCGGAGTAATCGTGCAGGATCGCTTCCAGGGTCGTCCTTGCCCTGTCCCGAACCTGCTCCTCGCTCAGCGAGAACGCTTGTTTTAGGTCGTTTAAGAAAGGTGATACACCATCCGAAGCAAGGCGGTATAACTCCTTCACGATACGCGACTTCATCTCGTCGGTCGCCTTGTTCGTGAAGGTGACGGCCAGGATATGGCGGTGATTGTTTGGCCTGGCAAACAGCAGGTGCAGGTATTCGCTCGTCAGTCGGTGTGTTTTACCCGAACCCGCGGATGCTTTGATCACGTGGAGGCCGTTCTTAGCCACTAACCCGCGTTTTGACATACCCCTCCTTTTGCAAAATGGTCAGTACCTTCTCCCGGTGGTCGCCCTGTATCAGGATTTCTCCCTCCTTGGCCGATCCCCCTACACCGCATTTCGTTTTAAGCAGTTTGCCCAGCTCTTGTAGGTCTTCGTCGCTCCCTATGAAGCCGGTGACGAGTGTTACGGCTTTCCCTTTCCGGTTGCGCTTATCGAGGCTCACCCGCAGGAGCTGCTTCTCGTTTGGCGGTGTTACCACCTTTTCCTCATCCCCTTCCTCCTTGTAGTGGTAGTCGGGATTGGTAGAGTAGACAATATCCAGTCGTTTTTTCCAGTCGTTCATAGTTTATTCCTCCGTTTTAACCACGTGCTGTTGGCAGCCTCAGAAAATCAAATAAACCGTAGCCCATTACCAATAAATATCGTATATTAGCTGCAAATATAACGAAAGCCGAGAGAAATGCCAAGCTTGCTTGAGCATATCCGAGGCGCATCTTGTATTCTTTAAATATAATGAAAGCCGAGAGAAATGCCAAGCTTGCTTGGGCATATCCGAGGCGCATCTTATATTCTTTTAAATATAACGAAAGCCGAGAGAAATGCCAAGCTTGCTTGAGCATATCCGAGGCGCATCTTATATTCTTTTAAATATAACGAAAGCCGAGAGAAATGCCAAGCTTGCTTGAGTATTCTCAATAACAAGTAAAAAACAAGTATGATTGAAACCGTGCGTGTTACCTGTGTGAACACCAACACCAGCAAGGATGTGAAGATTGGTTCGTCGCTGGAGGAATTGATTGATGTTTTCGGGGTTGAATCCCCCTATTTATTCGTGAACGCGAAGGTGAATAACCGGACTGAATCCCTCGCTTACAGGGTGTATCGACCAAAGACCGTGGAATTCGTGGATTTGAGCGACACGTCGGCCATGAATACCTATGTCCGTTCTCTCTGCTTTATCTTGGCCAAGGCGGTGGACGACGTGCTGCCCGCTGCCAAGGTCTATATCGAGCATGCCGTCTCTAAGGGATACTACTTCCAGATCGAGTCCGATGTGCAGGTGGGTGTAAAGGAACTTGATGCCATCCGTGAGCGGATGCGTGCGATCGTGGAGGCCGACCTGCCGTTCGAGCAGGTGGAGGAGGAGACCGCGAAGGTGGTAGAGCTGTTCCGGGAGCGGGGCATGAACGATAAGGCCACGTTGCTGGAGACCTCTGATTTTCTCTACTCCCGATACTATAAGCTTGATGGGTACATCGATTACTTTTATAGTTCCCTTACCCCGTCTACCGGTTACATCACCATGTTTGATATACAGCCCTACAACGGGGGGTACCTGCTGCGGGTGCCCCGGCGGGATCACCCCGTGGAGTTGGAACCGGAGATTCATCAAGAGAAGCTGCTGAACGTTTACCGGGAGCACCTGCAGTTCTTGAAGATTAGCAAGCTCGATAACGTGGGCGACCTGAACCGGGCGATACAGGATGATCAGATCTCTACCGTGATTCAGGTAGCCGAGGCCTATCAATCCAAACAGATTGCCGAGATTGCCGAAAAGATTACCCGCGGGTACAAGGATGGGGTGAGGGTGGTGTTTATCTCGGGTCCTTCCTCTTCCGGGAAGACTACCTTTAGGAAACGGCTCGAGATCCAGCTGCTGGTGAACATGCTGAAACCGATAGGTATCTCGTTGGATGACTACTTCGTGAACCGCGATCAGACGCCCCTCGACAAGAACGGGGATAAAGATTACGAATCGCTTTACGCCCTCGACCTTAAGCTGTTCGAGGAGCAGATGCTCACGTTATTGCATGGTGAGGAGATCGAGCTGCCGTTTTACAACTTCGTGACCGGTAAGCGGGAGTTTCGCGGCAATATGCTGAAGATGGACGACAACAGCGTGCTCATTATCGAGGGGATTCATGGTTTGAATCCCGAGCTGACTGGCCATATCCCTGCAGATAAGAGGTTCCTGGTGTATGTCTCCGCGTTGACCACCATCTCGCTGGACGACCATAACTGGATCCCTGCTTCCGATAACCGGTTGCTCCGCCGTATGGTGCGTGACTACCGTTACCGGGGTTATTCGGCGCAGGAGACCATTTCGCGGTGGAGTAGCGTTCGCCGGGGTGAAGATAAGTGGATCTTCCCGTACCAGGAGAACGCCGACGTGATGTTCAACTCGGCCATGATCTACGAGTTGGCTGCCATACGCCGCCATGCCGAGCCTATCTTGATGCAGGTACCCCGCACCGTCTCCGAATACTCCGAGGCGTACCGCTTGCTTAAGTTCCTCAGCTACTTTAACCACATCACTGATGAGGAGTTGCCGCCCACTTCGTTGTTGCGCGAGTTCCTGGGTGGGAGCAGCTTTAGGTATTAACCGGAACGTTTTTAAATCCGTGTTCACGTACCATTTATCGGCGTGCAAGCCGTATTGTAATGGCAGACGAACTATTTCGTTAAGCCAAACGAGCAGAGGACAAGTTCACTTGGACTATGCCGCGGCGAGAAATAGTCTAACTTTAGTGAATGTTTTTTAATAAGGGTGTTTTTTAATAAGGGGTGTTGCAAAATGATAAGAGAAGAGGTGATTTGCGCGATTTCAACCCCTCCCGGTATGGGCGCCATCGCGGTGATTCGTGTCTCGGGGGCGGGTAGCATTGAGCTGGTCAATAGGCTGTTTCGTTCCCCTTCCGGGAAGCGGCTTATTGAGGCCAAGCCCAACAGTGTGCATTTTGGTAGCATAGAGTGGGAGGGCAGGCTCCTCGACGAGGTGTTGGTCTCCCTATTTCATGCGCCCCACTCCTTCACGGGTGAGGAGAGCGTGGAGATCGCGTGCCACGGTTCGGTCTATATCCAGCAAAAGCTAATGGAGTTGTTGATCTCGCAGGGGGCACGGCTGGCCAAGGCCGGCGAGTTCACTCGCCGGGCGTTCCGCAATGGGAAGTTCGACCTGAGCCAGGCTGAGGCGGTGGCCGACCTAATCGCGTCGACCTCCGCCGCGTCGCACCGGGTAGCCATGAACCAGATGCGTGGTGGCTTCGCACGGCGGTTGACCACCCTTCGGGACAAGCTATTGCAGTTCGTCTCCTTGATCGAGTTGGAGCTCGACTTCGCCGAAGAGGACGTGGAGTTTGCCAACCGGGAAGAGCTGTATGGACTGGTTGTCGATATTGAAGGGGAGATTGACTCTCTGGCCAGTTCATTTCAGTTGGGTAACGCCATCAAGAGCGGCATTCCCGTTGCCATCATCGGGGAGACCAACGTGGGTAAGTCCACCCTGCTCAACCTGTTACTCCAAGAGGATAAAGCCATCGTGAGTGATATACACGGCACCACGCGCGACGCGATAGAGGATACCATGAACATCGGGGGCGTACTGTTTCGCTTTATCGATACGGCGGGAATCCGGCACACCACCGATGCCATCGAAACGATGGGCATCGAGCGCACCTACCGCAAAGTCGAACAGGCCTCCATCGTCCTGTGGGTAATCGATTTAACCGCACCGGTAGAGAAGAGCATCGAACTGGCCTCATCTATCGCCCCCAAATTGACCGGCAAGGAGGTAATTCTCCTGTTCAATAAATCTGATTTGTCTCCCGAAGCCACCTTGCAAGCGACCTCACAAGCGATATTGCAGGCGATAGAGGGTGTCCTCCCGGAAATAGCACTACACCACCTCTTTATCTCTGCCAAGAAGCGCCTCGGTACCGAAAAACTTCAGGAGCTGCTGGTACAAGCCGCTGCAATTCCCTCGATTGGCGAAGAGGAGGTAATAGTCACCAACCTACGTCACTACGAGTCGCTTACCAAGGCACTCGATGCCATCCGCCGCGTGAAAGAGGGATTAGAAAGCGGTATCAGCCACGACCTCCTCACGCAAGATATTCGCGAATGCATGTTCTACCTGGGTGAGATTACCGGGCAGATTACCACCGATGAAGTGCTGGGGAATATCTTTAGCAAGTTTTGTATAGGAAAGTAATAACCCAAACCCAGAGATTTTCTTCAAACTAGCCCTTAGGTATTTGAATTATATCTCCTCACATATAAAATCATTTGTTTTTGCTGTATTATATGTTTTTGAATATAATTTTATATCTTTGCGTCAAAATAACTGCAAAAGCATATAATTATGACATTAAATTTAGCTGCATTTGTTAAGACAAAACGAAAAGAAGCCAACCTTACACAGCAGGAGTTTGCCGATAGGGCTGGGGTAGCACTCACCGTTGTTCGGAAAATAGAACAAGGTAAAGAAAACCTTAGTTTGGCAAAAGTTAATCAGGTTTTGATGATGTTTGGGCATAAATTGGCACCCGTAAACCATAAAGAAATTGAGCCATGAGACAAGGTCAGGTGTTTTATAAAGATGATTTTGCCGGAATAATCACGGAAACCGATGATGGAGAATATCTGTTCGAATACGATAAGGAATACATCAATCGTTTTCCCAACCAACCAATAACGTTCTCGATGCCTGTTTCGGGTAAAGTATATAAAGATAATCGATTGTTCCCTTTCTTTGAAGGTCTAATTCCGGAAGGTTGGTTGTTGGAGATTGCCTCTAAAAGTTGGAAACTTAACCAGAACGACCGTATGGGCTTACTTCTGGCATGTTGTAAAAACTGCATCGGTGCAGTAAGTGTAATTCCGATAACAGATCAAAGCGATGAATAAGAAATGTTTATATTGCTATAAGGAGTTGAAAGCGGATAGTGATTTTCATCCTTCTTGTAGTGTCCGTTTTTTCGGAACTCCCGAACCTCCGGTATTGAATTACACTATGGATGAAATGGCTGAATTAGCCAAACAAGTGGTTGAAAGCTCGGTAACCGTTCCCGGAGTGCAACCAAAACTCTCTTTAGGCCTTATCAGAGAGGTTTTGCAAGATGGAAGCAAAGGACGATTAACTGTAATGGGAGCTTTAGGCGGAAACTATATCCTCAAACCGCAAAATGAATTATTCCCTCAAATGCCGGAAAATGAACATCTAACTATGAGAATGGCAGAACTTTGTGGAATTGTGGTAGTCCCATCATCACTGATTCGACTAAAATCGGGCGAACTTTCTTATCTTACTAAAAGGATAGACCGTACTGAAACAGGAGAAAAAATTCATATGCTGGATATGTTTCAGATTTTAGAAGCCTTTGATAAGTATAGAAGTTCTGTAGAAAAGGTCGGAAAAGCTGTTGCTGAACATTCAGCCAACACGTTACTCGATTTGCTTCGAATTTTTGAAGTGGTGCTTTTTAGCTATATCACGGGAAATAATGATATGCATCTGAAGAATTTTTCGTTGATTCTAAAAAGCGAAGAATGGGTTTTATCGCCTGCATACGATCTGTTAAATGTAAACTTACATATTCCGGAAGATACGGAAGAAATGGCACTTACTATTGGTGGCAAGAAGAGAAGACTGACAAAATCTGATTTTATTAACTTGGGATTGAGCTTTCAATTGACTGAAAAACAGATTATGAATACCTTTAAGCGACTCATCAAGGCAGAGAGAAAAATGAAACAAGAGATAAAATCCTCTTTTCTATCTCTCGAAAATCAGACGAAATATATAAAATTATTAGAGGCACGGTTGAGTTTGTTTAAAGGATAAGTAGATATGTGATTAAAAGCTAAAATGTAGAATTTAACACTCAATTTGTACCGTAAGATATGCAATAGTCAGGTTATTAGGTAGATACATTTTGTATAGGAAAGTAACTGGCTAATTACTGGTGATTACAACACATTCCAAAATAGACTAAAGGGTGAGCTTAATTAGATTGCATTCAATGCAGCTCTCAAACTGCGAAGATCTTGTTTTAAAGTATTTACCATAGCTTTCAACTCTTTTACCAAATGAGCCCGGTCGTGTAGATCACTTGCCGTGTATAGTCCACCATCTCCAAAAAAAAGTTTCACCGTTTCACTGTCAATATCTCCTTCAAATTCAAGGTGCATCCATCTCTCTTTCAAGCCCTCTCTTATAGACTTCTCAGGAATATTGCAAAAGTCAGGATTATTGATGATTAGCCATATCGAGTGCGGAAATTCCTTTCCGCTATTGTCATTATACCAGATATTTCTCAGTAAATTTCGCTTGTGTTGTATATCAACTCTTTTCCCTTTTGGCGAAATGGTTAATGCACTCAAACCGATACTTGCCAATCCTCCTCCAACTGCAATAAAGGGATTGGCTGTAAAAATAGCCGAAGCCGTTGCCGCCGCATCCAAAGTAACCGAAAGAATGGTTATTCTTTTTTGTGTTTTCTCATTTATAGCATCCACATAGTGGCTTAGCTGGTCCAAACGCTCTGCATAACAATCCAGTTCGGCGGCAAGGGCATCAATTTCTATTAAATAGAGGGTGATTCTATCATTTATTTCTTGATGCGTTAGCAGGGCTTTTAACGTATCTTTCTCGCACTCGAGTAGGGATGCAATATGGTTTTGGATACCGATAGTCTGACTTAAAAAGTAATTCTGTGGTGAAAGGACTAAGCGCAATAGACTGTCTTGCTGAGTGGTTAGCTTGCTTTCTTTATTTACGAAAGTGTAGTTATATGCACAGGTTGGCTCACAGTAACTTGTCGTCAAATGGTGGATTTTTGACGTGTTAAGGATTGATGAACAGGATGTTAGGTAAAGCAACAAAACACTTAAGCCAATCCAACTGTAACTGCTTTTTATTGAGATGATTATTTTATTCATAACATGTTCATGGATGATATGGTAAAACTTTAAATTATCTTATCGGGATTACAAATCCCGGTAAACGGGTAACGCTAAAAAACAAAGTTATATAATTATTCTTCAGCAGGTGTGGTAGAGATTGATTTTTTTTCGCGTCAATAATCAATAGCTGCTGTTGTCTCAATACCAAACAACGAAGTTTCCACAGTCAGGTCGTAATTATTCAAATCTGCTCATTTACCTCCCGAGTAATATTCATGGTAACTTTTTTAAGTCAATATTTGTTTTTACCTTTAGGAAAGATAATAAAAGGAACAAAAAGCATCGGTTCATCGGTTGAGCACTAATCAATCATGATTTTGAAAACTAACACGTGTGAAATTAAGATAATTGGGAGGATTTATGAACAATAAAATAATTATAGGAGTAGCATTACTTGTAATAGCAATTGGAGTAAATCAACATATTCATTATGATTTAAAGTTAAAAGGAAGTAATTCTTTTAATTATGGAGAAAGGATTAAATCATCTGACTTATTTCAAAAAGAAAAAGGCGATACTTACACATTCGAACCTGAATTTGTTGATACTTCAAAAACAGGTAAAACAGAAGTGAAAAACAGCAATATAACACCAAATTCAACCAAAAAACCACCCACACCTGAAACACCAATACCTAAAAAACCTAAATTGATTCATCATGGTTGGGGATTTCCAACGGCAACTTATGTAGCCCAAAATATTCGATCAATGGAAAAAATGCCTGTTGATGGTTTAGCAGTAAGAATAGATAATGATTATAGTAGATATGTAATGTCCGATCAACCTGTGAGTTATGAAACTTTTAAAGCAAATTTACAACCATTGATAGGACTTAATTCTTCAACGCTCAAGTATAATTTTGTTATTGTTCATTCAACACCTGTAGGTGATATTTATGATGATAATAAATGGAATGTGACAATAAATAATTTTGCTAATCTTGCAAAAGCAGCTAAAGAAACAGGACTTCAAGGAATTTTCTTTGATAATGAGGAATATTTTGGAGCAACCATGATGTATCCGGATAACTGTGCAAATCATACTGTTAAAGAGTGTCAAGAACAAGCAAGGGTTCGTGGAAAGCAAATAATGGAAGCAATTATTAATGAATGGAGTAATGTTGAGTTAATTGCTTTGCATGGCACATATTTAAGTGAAGATAAAACTGCTGACTATTTAGATTCTGTTGGAATTCCATATAACAATGTTGCATGGGCTAATGAACTTAAATCATCATTTGTTATCGGGATGGTTGAAGCCGTTGTGGGAACTAATGCTCTACTTATTGATGGTGGAGAAATATATCAAGCTAGGACTTTAAAAAATTTTCAAGATATTAAATATTGGCAAAAAGAGGGGATGGCTAAAGAAAGTGATTTAATCCCAACAGCTTTAAAGCCATATTGGAGTGAAAATGTTTCTTCATCATTTGGTATATATGATCAACCATTACCTGGTTTGGGCATCGAGATGAATGTAAATGATTGGGAATCTACCATAACTAATGCGATGCAAGTAGCCGATGATTATGTTTGGCTTTATTCAGAAAAGTATGATTGGTGGAATATAGGTCATCCATCTACTCCAATTCCTCAAGATTGGATTGATGCAACTATTCGTGCAAAAAATAATGCTCCCTGATTAATGGACAAGGAGCAACCCAAATGTTTTCACAACGCATCTCATTGCAGGTCTCGCTTCTTAGCGTTGTTCAGAATATCAAAGATACCAATAATTGAAAGTACTTTACAACTTGAATGCTATTTTGAAAAAATTATAACTATATTTGTAATCCAAAGGTAAAGAAACTGGAGATATTAGACTTTCCCAGGTCTTGCACAGGGAGCGAGCATTTTCCGGTTTCTTTCTGTATTTGCCCTCGGCCAAGGTTGAGGAAGGGACTATCAGTTCCTCCCGAGTAAGAGTATCCCCAGTATTGGGGTGATGAAGAAGCTTATCACCGTCACAAAGAGTAGGTACCAGAACTCCTTCTTTTTGCAGAAAATGAGTGCGCAAAGAAAGCAAATTAGCGCGTAGATGACGTAAAACATGACTTTGTCTCTTTACTAGAAAATAGCTACAAAAGAATATAGCTATAGCGTTAAGTTTAGCCACACTTGTTAAAGTCGATATTACTATTACTCAACCGAAAGCCAACCCGCGTACCAGCCCGCGAGGGGCGGGATATCAACCACCACGTCGCCGCCCTCCCGCTCAGCCGGCAACACCTTGTCGCGGTCGCCGACCGAGTGCCACACTAACTTGCTCTTCCCGTTAAGGTCACACCCCCGCAAGCGTAACCGTGTGGGTTGCATCTGCTCTGAAATGGAGCAGTTGAGCAGCATGACGGAGCGCAAGGTGCCATCACCATCCACGCGGGGCATCACAAGGGCTTGTGCCATCGACTCAACGATAACGGGCAGGCGGTGGTTGGATGCCCAGTCCATGGCCCTAAGTATCTCCAATCGCTGGGCGTTCGAGATGCTTTGGCTGAAGGCGGGAATCACTGCCGCACGACCTCCATGCTTGCCAGAATAGCATGTTGTGGCTCCCAACTCCCCTGGGGATTCCACGGGCGTGAAAAGATGGTCAAGTTGTCTGGTTTTTATCACGTTCCACGATGCTTCATCGAACACTATGCCCTGAGCCGAGAGTAGCTCTTCGAACTCTTGGGCGGGGATACCCCATGCCGAGGGTGCGTCCACGACGTATGCCACCGCGGCATCGGATTCAGGTGCGTAAGGTATCCCTAACGGAGCTATACTTGTTGCCACGTCGCCTGCCCCCGAGGTTGTGATCCATCCGAAGTCAGGCGATTGCCGCATCACCATGTTGGGTGAAATGTAGGGGTCCACGCCTCCCAGTCGGCTGCCCACGTTAAAAGCGGTGTACTCCTCGTACATCTTGCGCCAACGGGCTAACGCTTTGAAGTAATGATTGGCGTACCACTCCATCGGCTCGGCGGCCGAGCAGATAATGGCGTAGGAGAGCTGCGTGCTACCGGCCGCCAGGTAGAGCATCGACTCAATGCACAGGCCGTGCGGGGATTTGCCCGTGGCCCAATGCATGTACCCCTCAATCTCGCAGGCTATCTCTTTGATGTTGGGGTTGAGGCGGTGTACTTGACGTGCGATATCGTATCCTTTCTCGATCATCCCGCGGGGAGCGTGGTCATTGTAGAAACCGTGTCCCGGGCGAGACGTGGCCGGTTGTCCCGTCACCACCTCAATCGAGTCTAAGATGGGATTCCAGTCGTGTCCCTCCAAAAGCTCACGGTGGAACCCCGTGTGTTGTAGCCCCACCTTTGAGTCGGGCGAGCCGCGATGCACGCCTCGCGCGATGGCGGATGCCACCATCGCCAAGCTCTCTTGTGAGAACGCGATCCATTGGTGCCGAATCGGGTTGTCGCCATGCCCGGCATCCAGTGCCGCCACGAGCGTCTCACGTGTCCAGCTGCCGCCGTGCAGCGCGTTAAACTCAGCCAGGCAGTCATCGCAGTAGCATATAGCGCGTGCCGGGGGGTGATGCGTTAGGCGCAAATCGTCGTCAATCCATACCACCCGGGGGGTGCAGGCACGGGCGTACAACTCGTACGCTTCCGATATATAGGCTAAGAATCCCTCTTGGCGGGGGCAGTGAATTCCGCTGCACTGGCTACCGAAAATGCCCTTCGCGGCACCCCACTCGGTGGGGTTGAACTTAGATGATTGTAGCTCGAACGCATCGCTATGCCCTATCGAGATTCCCTGAATAGAGGGTTCAACGCCAACCGCCCTCAATTTCGCCGCGGCGATTGCCATGTTTTCGGCAGATGCGCGGTGTTCGTCCATCACGATGGTCGCGGTTTCCATACAGAGCCACGCGTCATCAAACAGCCCCTCGTATTGGGCCAGCGCATCCATAAGCTCATCGCGTAGCTCGTGATCGTTGTGATGAGCTGGCCACAGGCGCAGGTGCATCCTGAAGTTGGAGGCTTCATCGTCGGATTTCGATGAGGGTCCACCGCACGATACAAGGAGTATAAGGATCGAAATTAAAAAGAGAATTCGGTTCATGTGATTATTCTTTCTTTATTATTTCGTGTATGTAACCTCTGATGTTTAATGACTGTTTTAAACACGTCGGTTTCATAAGATAGCTTTTAACGTTGAAAGATGAGATGTCGTTCGTAATTGGATACCGTGGGGAGGCTTTCGTGTAGGGGAGAGAGACCTTTAAAACATTTTGGGCCTGTTGGTTATGATGGGAATCTCTAACACCCGTTCCACGTACTGGAAGTAGTAGAACAGCTTATGATTCAGTTCAAAGCCGTAATCCACCCCCAGTTCGTACCCTACAATGGGTTGGAAGAACGATTTGTCCCCGGGCAACGAGGCCTTGTGATTCCACTCGGTAACATATTGGTAGTTCCAGGTCTCGTAATAGGCCTGTGAGCGGTACATGGTTGGAGTTCCATGCACCAGGTACCACGATTCAAAGCCCGGATCTAACACGATGAGTTCGTGTGACACGGAATCTTCAGTCTGTTCCGTGTCGTTACCGGGCTGGATGGCGACTACCCCCTTGGGCCCTGAGCAGGCGGCGAGGGTCGCTACCAGGGCAAGGATAAACATTAGTGCTTTGCTTGTTATCGGTTTCATACTTTTGGTTTTTTCTTGTTGTTAAAACTTCTATTTATTCTTGTGACGATTTGTCGCGCGTAGAATATCCATTGTCATTCATGGATTGAATCTGGGCACTCGGGGGTGCGATCTTCACTTCCTTCTCTTCGGTGAGAGACTCCACCTCCTTGTGGTGGCGAATCCGCTCGATGGTCTCCTCCTCTGCCAACCCGACGATTACCCCGTACTCGTGGAGCTGGGTGATGGTCACCCCCTCTTCACGTAGCTCATCGGCCACCACGTTCAGCTCGTGGAGGTAATATTCGGACACGGTAATCACGATTCGTTTCATGTTTTATAGGTTTAACGCTGACCCGGTTCACGGGACAATCCAAAGTCATGCGGCACCAGTGATCATCCCGTTGGCGTTTTACGGCTTCTCCTCATGGAGCCATGCAAAGACCCACGCCCACGTCCTCGGTAGCTATGGGGAGCTGTTTGGACGTCTCCCTCAATTTTTTCTCAATCTCCATGGGTGTAGCCGTAGGGTATTTCTCCCATAAGAGCGCAATGATGCCGGCCACGTGAGGGGTGGCCATGCTGGTTCCCGAGAGGGTACGGTACCTCGTTGGCATGACCCACGCGGAGTGTATGCCCACGCCCGGCGCTATAAAATCAACCAACCCCGTGGGGTTCACCGCGCGGTTGGAGAAGTTGGCCACGTTCAACTCTTCGTCAATTGCTCCTACGGCCAAGATCGAGGGACAATCCGCGGGACTGCTCACCGGGCAGAACCGTTGCAGGGAGCGGTCGCTGTCGTTGCCCGCGGCGGCCACGAGCAATGCACCTTTAGAGAGCGCGAAGCGAGCCGCCCGCTCGTAGGCAATGTCGTATATTTCTCCCGGTTGCACTGGGGTGCCTAAGGACATCGAGATTACTTGGCACCTGTTCTTTGCAGCCCAGGTGATGCCATTCAGCACCCATGACTGTGCACCGCTGCCGCCATCGCTCAATACTTTTCCGGCAAGGAGGCTTGCACCTGAGGCCACGCCGTACCGTTGCCCATCCTCGTCTATTGCTCCACCGGCCACCCCGATGCAGTGGGTGCCGTGCCCGTGACAGTCTTGGGCGGTCTCTTCGGGAACGAAGGAGCAAGCGGTTATCTCCCTCTCCATGAAATCGGGATGGGTTGAGTCGAACCCGGTATCCAGCACGGCAAGTCGGACTCCCAATCCGGTATATCGTGAACGGTCGGCTCCGGTGGTTCTTATACCCCACGTGGAGGGTGGTTGATCCTCCAGCAGGTAGACCACCTTCTCCGGGGCAATAAAGTACTCGTTATCCAGCGACCTTAGAAGCGGGATCGGGTTGTCTTCAGTTCCCAGCAAGGTGATTCCTAGTTCGTTATATATCAGGGCGTCGGCTCCTTCAATCTCCTGTTCGTTTATTCCACGGGTTTTGAAATCGAGCGTTTCGGCCACGGTGAATCCCCATTTCGATTCCAATATCCGTTTGATTCTGGCTTTACCCCCTTTCGTCTCCTTGTGAATCAGGAAGTGGCGGCCCGTGTAGTGCGGTTGCCCATCGCCCGGGTGCCCGTGATACGGGTACATTTCCATAGGGCGTATGGTTCCCTTATTCTTGAACGGGGAGTTGCCTATCTTGGGTGGTTTCATGGCAGTAGGGTTATTTTGGTTCTATAGTGCGCGGCACCACTCGTTTTTCTTGTGGTCTGTTGCGGTCATATTCAATGATTCCCTTAGCGGTTAGCGTGTTGATCGCCGCCCGCTCGCTTGGTTTTAGCGCATCTACCGGGGGGAATGCCTCCCCCTCATCCGTGATTCGCTGGAGCATCCGTTTCTCTTCTACCGTTAGCAAAGGCCCCTCTTTTGACCTAGTGGGGTCGATTTTCACCCCGGCCCTCCAGATGGCGATCTCGGCATCCTTCACCCGGTTTTCCTCCATGAGTTCCCACAGGTTGGCCAGGTAGAGGCGCGTGTAGAAGTAACCAACGATAAAGCCCGCGATGAAGAAATAGAGGATGACCGCTACCAGGATAGGGTGGGCGGCATTGCCGCTCACTTGATGATACTCCACGTGTTTCAGGATGCCGGTAGCCAGGTTTCGCAAGTATTCCGGGATGCGGATAAGCTGCGTGAGCCCAACCCCGATGATGATCTTGGTGAGCCAGTCAGACACCTCTTCCAGGTTGGTATTGGGGAAGTACTTCCTGCTTTTGGCGTAGTCGTCCCCGGGAGCGTATTGCCGGTTCACCTTGGGGATGCCGAACAAGAAACCCAACAGTCCGCCGGCGAGCAGGGCGGTTATCGCGATGAGCAGGAGCAACCCCACGAAACCACCCCCCGCCCCCGTGAGGAGGGCGCTTGCCACGCTCGCGATGAACCCTAAGACAATCAACGCGAGCGGGAAGATATGTATGGAAGCGGGTGGGCGTTTCATTTTGTTGCAAGTTAGTTTAATTTCCTGAAATTCACAAGGTGTGACAGGTTTTTATTACAACTGAACCGTCAGCACCGTGAAACACCATCACGGTGACTTTCACCCGATGGGATTCCTATTTTATCTGGCCAACCGCATCTGCCATCTTCACGAACTCCTTTCGATACCCGTGGGGGTCGAACGTGGTAGCTGACTCTGCCATCCCTTGTACCATCTGGAGGTTCAGTGACCCTTTATACTCTGACTCCCGCATCAGCAGTCCGAAACCGGCCACGGCAATAGCGAAACGGGTGCTTTCGGTGGCCATGTTAAACTCCACGGGTGTATTATTGACTTCAAGGCTTAGCGGTCGGCTCGTATCGCTTTTGGGCATCTTGTAGCGGAAGTCGAACTGCGCGTAACGTTCCGGAGTGACATCCTCTGTCAGCACCAGTTCATAGAGTGCCGTGATGGTTTGCCCGGCACCGATCTCGCCGCCATCCTTTTCATCGTCCTCGAACTCCTCATCCTTGAGCTTCCTGTTTTCGTACCCGATCAGGCGATAGGACTCCACCTTGTTGGGGTTGAAAGTAATTTGGACCTTGGCATCCTTGGCCACGGTGTAGAATTTCGACTTCTCGTTGATGAAAACCTTCTGGATTTCCGACACGTTGTCGATGTACTCGTAGTTGCCGTTCCCTTTATTCGCGATCTGCTCCATCATGTGGTCGTTGAGGTTGCCCCCGCCCACGCCAAGTACCGTGAGGTAGATACCGCTCTCCCGCTTTTTCTCGATTAATTCTACAAGTTCGTCGGTGGACGAGATCCCAACGTTGAAGTCGCCGTCGGTTCCCAGGATGATCCGGTTGTTGCCATCCTTGATGAAGTTCTCTTCGGCAATCTCGTAGGCTGTCTTGATTCCCGCGGCACCTGCCGTGGATCCGCCGGCACCCAGCTTGTCGATGGCCGCTTTTATCTTCTTGCCCTCGGTAGCTGGGGTGGAGGGCAACAGCACGCCGACATTTCCGGCGTACACCACGATGGCCACCCTGTCGCCCGGGTTGAGCTCATCCACCAGCTGCTTGAAGCCGGTTTTCAGGATACCCAGCTTATCGGGCGAGTTCATGGAGCCGGACACGTCGATCAGGAAGACGTAGTTGGAGTTGGGAAGCTCATTATAGGGGATGGTTTTCCCTTTTATTCCCAGTCGCATGATATGGTGTTCGCCGTTCCACGGGCAGGTAGTGAGCTCGGCACTTAGCGACACGTTTTCACCCGACGCGGGTTCGGGATAGTCGTAGGTGAAGTAGTTCACGTACTCCTCCGTGCGCACCGATGCCTTGGGTGGGCGTTGCCCCAGGTGAATGTATCGGCGCGCATTGGCGTACGAAGCGCCGTCGGCATCGATGGAGAAGGTGGATTGTGGAAACTCGCTCGCCTTTAGAAACGGGTTTTCCTCGTACTCCTTGTACTTTTCGTTGTACGGCATCCCATCGAATAGGTTTTCTTTGCTAAAAGAGAAGTCGTCCCTGTACGTTTCGCATGATGCGAGCAAACACGCGGCAATCGCGATAGCCGGAATGAATGTAAAAATGGTTCTCATACGTTTAGATAAATCATTATAAACTCAAGTAGCATACATAACACTACTCATTATAAAGATGCAGTTATTAACGAAACGCTGCACCAGAACATGATGAGTTTTTCAGATTTACCGTTATTTAACGAGTAGATGAGGAGGTGAAGTGACAGAGCGAGGGGTGTTGCAATAGCAAGGGAAAGCCTGAGGTTGAGCCGTTGCAATAGCAACCTTTTCCTGTTTTTTGCCCTACGCACTTGTGAAAAGCTGTTTTTTCATGTACATTTGTCGAATAATGATGCAGAGAAATGTCGTTTATTTCTTTGTTAGCGGTAATGCCAAGGTAGTGCAGTTTGAGCTGACAGAAATAAGTAGATAATATGGAAAATTTAGAAAGTATCTCGAAAAGAAATATAGAAAAG